>Ga0247727_10003322_pt1 | contig 35674 bp, 42 predicted proteins | sample WisWelCaveWW1625_FD_202498 | JGI IMG/M metagenome (GOLD analysis project Ga0247727, IMG submission 202498) | Biofilm microbial communities from Wishing Well Cave, Virginia, United States - WW16-25 | ecosystem: Environmental > Aquatic > Deep subsurface > Groundwater > Cave microbial mat | place...
TGGTTATCACAAAACTTAAATCTCCAATAGAATTCACTTGACGAGGGTCAAAAATTCCGACAAAAAAAGCCAAACATGTGATGAAGTTTGGCAAGCTCGTCCTTGAGGATGGAACCGTTTTTGATGGGATGGGTTTTGGTTATTCTGATACTGTGTTTGGAGAAGCCGTCTTTAATACAGGAATGGTTGGGTATACAGAAGCTCTAACTGATCCTTCCTATAGCGGCCAGATACTTGCTCTTACTTATCCACTTGTTGGAAACTATGGTGTGCCAGATTCATCCATAAAAGATGTGGATGGAATTCCAAAATATTTTGAATCTGGAAAAATTCAGGTACGTGGTCTTGTTGTACACGAACTATCGCTGACTGCAAGCCATTGGAATCTTTCCATGACGCTTGATGAGTGGCTATACAAAGAAAAAATTCCCGGAATATCAGGAATAGACACACGTGCGTTAACAAAAAAACTTCGTATGAGTGGTGTTATGATGGCAACACTTGCTGTCTCTGACAAGGAAATTGATGAAAAAGATCTGAAGAAAAAACTAGCATCTGCAGCAAGCTATGTTACTGAAGAATTCATGGATAGTGTCTCTACCAAAGAACCTCGAATTTATGGAAACGAACCAGACGCAGTAGTGGTAATTGATACAGGAGTAAAAAATGCAATTTTGCGAAATATACGAAGAATTGGATACAAAGTAATTCAACTTCCTTGGAATTCATCAATTGAAAAAATACTCTCATACAAACCAAAAGGTGTCGTGATAAGCAACGGTCCAGGAGATCCTCAAAAATGTACTGATACTTTGAAGACCGCAAAATCTCTTTTGGATAAAAACATACCAACACTTGGCATTTGTCTTGGCGCACAAATCTTAGGGCTTGCTGGGGGCGGAGAAACCTTCAAACTAAAATATGGTCATCGTGGACAAAACAAATCCTGTGTTAACTTGGATAACAACCAAGTTTATGTAACAAGTCAGAATCATGGATATGGAATAGATCCAGATTCACTAAAAAAATCTAATTTCAAACTGTGGTTTAGTAACGCTGACGATAGTACCGTTGAAGGAATAAAACATAAAGAGAAAAAATGTATCGCGGTTCAATTTCATCCTGAAGCATCACCAGGACCTTTTGATTGCATGTTTGTTTTTGAAGAACTAAAACGCCTGATGGGGGAGGAAAAATCTGCCAAAAGATGAGTCTCTAAAGAAGATTCTAGTTCTTGGAAGTGGGGCAATCAAAATCGGAGAAGCCGGCGAAAGTTGCTAAATCAACCGCCAATTCGACTATTCCGGTAGCCAGTGCCTCAAGGCCATTCGCGAAGATGGACTAAAAAGTATACTTGTCAATCCAAACATTGCTACAATTCAGACAGATACTAGGCTTGCCGATAAAGTATATTCTATTCCAGTAAATCCGCAGTATGTCGAGTCTATAATAGAATCAGAAAGGCCTGACGGTCTGATGCTTGGATTTGGTGGGCAAACTGCACTTAACTGTGGAGTAAAACTAGAAGAATTTGGAATATTAAAAAAATACGGCATCAAGGTACTTGGTACCCAGGTTGCCGGAATACAGGCGACAGAAGATAGGCAACTCTTCAAGGATTCAATGATACAATGCGGCATTCCTGTACTAAAAAGCAAGACAGTTTACAACTTTGAGGAAGCAAAACAAGTCGCAAAAGATCTTGGGTATCCAGTCATTATACGAGTTGCATACACTTTGGGAGGAAAAGGAGGAGGAGTGGCACACAATGAAATTGAGCTTTATGAAATTGTCAGCCGAGGCCTTAATGCAAGTCTGGTTGGCCAGGTTTTAATTGAGGAATATGTTGGCAAGTGGAAACAGATAGAATATGAAGTAATGCGCGACTGTTCTGGCAACAATATCATAGTTTGTAACATGGAAAACGTGCTTTCTATGCGAGTGCATACCGGCGATAATATAGTTGTGGCACCGTCTCAGACACTTGATAATTACGAATACCATATGCTACGCTCGGCCGCAATACGTGCCACAAAACACGTTGGTATAGTTGGCGAGTGCAACATTCAGTTTGCACTTGATCCCAAATCTGATGAATACGTGGCAATTGAGATAAATCCAAGACTTTCTCGTTCATCTGCACTTGCTAGCAAAGCTACAGGATACCCAATTGCGTACATGGCGGCAAAAATTGCAATGGGCCACTCACTTCCAGAACTAGTAAACCGAATCACAAAAACTACAACTGCATGCTTTGAGCCATCTCTTGATTATATTGTATGTAAGCATCCTCGTTGGGATTTTAGTAAGTTTGAGCTAGCAAACCGTAGTCTTGGACCTACAATGAAATCTGTCGGTGAGGTGATGGCTGTAGGAAGATGCTTTGAGGAATCATTACAAAAATCAATTAGGATGCTTGACATTGGAAATGACGGTCTAGTAGCAAATCGAAACGACAGTAAGTTATATGACGTAGAAGAAATTGAAAACAGGCTACAGAACTCCGACGATCATATTCTCTATTATGTTGCTGCTGCGCTAAAACAAAGCATCTCAGTTGAACGAATTCACAAACTTTCTGCAATAGACCCATGGTTTATTGCAAAAATACAAAACATAGTAGAAATAGAAAAGAAGCTCAAAGAAACAATGCTTGATACAAAATTATTACGAGAAGCAAAAAGGTTTGGCTTTTCTGACAAGCAGATTGGACGGCTAGTAGGAAAAGATGATCTTGAAGTACGTAAAATCCGCAAGGAGGCAGGAATCCTACCTGTTGTAAAACAAATAGATACACTTGCTGCTGAGTGGCCAGCACAGACAAACTATCTGTATTTGACATATGGAGGAACGACAAACGATTTTGAAGTAGAATCATCTCAAGAAAGGATTGCCGTCTTGGGCGCAGGTCCGTATAGGATAGGAAGTAGTGTAGAGTTTGACTGGGGAACTGTAAACATGGTTTGGGGATTACAGGAAAACGGGATAAAAGAAGTGTCTGTTATTAATTGCAATCCTGAAACCGTTTCTACAGACTATGACATTTGTGATAGGTTGTACTTTGAGGAATTGACACTTGAAAGGATACTAGATATTACAGACTTTGAAAAGCCAACTGGAATAGTTACTGCTGTAGGAGGACAGACTGCAAACAATTTAACTCCAAAACTTGCAAAAAATGGAATCAAGATAATTGGGACTGCATATGAGAATATTGACAAGGCGGAAAACCGTTCAAAGTTTAGCCAGGTTCTAGATGAATTACATATCAAACAACCTCCTTGGCAGGCGTTTTCAAGTCTCACTGATGCCAAGAAGTTTGCAAATAAAGTCGGATATCCAGTACTGGTTAGGCCATCATATGTCCTAAGTGGTGCAGCAATGAAGGTGGTTTGGTCACAAGAGCAATTAAAAAAATACTTAGAAGAAGCTGCAAACGTTTCGCCTGATCACCCAGTAGTGATTACAAAATTCATGCTAAACTCGCTTGAAGCAGAAGTAGATGGAGTATGTGATGGAAAACATGTAGTGATTGGTGCTATAGTTGAACACATTGAGAGTGCAGGAGTTCACTCTGGAGACTCGATGATGTGCATCCCACCATGGAGGCTGAGCAACAAAATCATTGAAACCATTACTGATTATACCACTAAAATTGCCACTGCATTTTCGATAAAAGGCCCATTCAACCTCCAATTTCTTATCAACTCAGATCAGGTATATGTCATTGAACTAAACATACGTGCATCACGTTCTATGCCGTTTGTTTCAAAGTTTGTAAGAATGAATCTTATCAGTCTGGCCGCACGTGCAGTACTTGGCAAATCGTTGCCAAAGATACCAAAGGACAGATGGCGAAAGACCCACTCGTATGGAATTAAGGTACCACAGTTTTCGTTTATGCAACTTGAAGGGGCTGATATAATACTGGGTGTTGAGATGCAGTCTACAGGTGAAGCTGCATGTTTTGGGGACAGCTTCTATGATGCATTATCAAAGGGTCTGACGTCTGTGGGGTACTCATTACCAAAGGAGGGTACTGCTCTTATCACAGTGGGTGGAGCTGAAAATAAGGAAAAGCTGCTACAAACTGCATTACTGTTAAAAAATCTTGGGTACAAGATTCTTGCAACAGAGCATACTGCAGAATTTCTATCAGACAAAAGGATAGGTAATGTGGATGTGGTATACAAAATCAGTGAGCCCAAACGAAAACCAAACATTGCAGACATGCTTTATGAACATAAAATAAACTTCATAGTAAATGTACCAAGCACTTCAACATTGGAAAAATATGTTGGCATGCTCTATGATGAATACCAAATACGAAGAAAAGCAGTAGAGCTCGGTATCCCTGTACTTACGACAACTGAGCTAGCAGACTCGTTTGCAAAGACACTAGAATGGCTTATGCACAATGAAACTACAAAGAAACCATTAGAACCGTACGAGTCTTTTAGCTAGATCACACTTTCAAGTAACGATTCGTCGCCAATTATAGACCCATCAAGTGTCACAATTTTTGCAGATTGGAAATCTTTGATATGTTCAAGTATTGGAGAAATTGATTTTTTATAATATTTTTTATGTGTAGCGTAAAAATATCTGTTAAAGGTTGGAACAACTATTATTTCTAATTCTCCTTTTGCTGAGGGAAATAAGCCACTTTTTTCTGCTCGTAGAGAAACCCATACTCTCTGACCATCAAGTACGGAACCCTCTCTAAAAAAAACAGGATGCACGTGCCCCATAACTATTTTCTTTATGTGTGAAAGATTTTCCGAAGGCATCGTATGACCATGAGTCAAAAGTGTGTCATCTATAACAATACCTGATGAGCTTGCAAGCCTAACCTCATTTGGCAGAAGTTTCTGTATGTTTCCGTCATGATTTCCTGGAATCAGCATAACGTCTATCTTCTTTGCTATTTCAAAAAAGAGTGGTACTGCTTGCCATTCTGCTTTTGATATTGAATCTATACTAGATTTTACGTCGCCAAGAAGTATTAGCGAGTCAGGTTTTTCTGATTCTATAAGGGCTGTGATCTCATTAAGTGCCTCTTGGACTATTGCTTTTGGTTCTACATAGATATCATTTGCTGCAAAGGTACTCTCAAAGCCTATGTGCAAATCAGTCACAACCAAGTATCGCTTTTTTTCTTCTAAAATTAAAGCAGGGTGTGATTGTACAATCCTTGTTTGAGCCATCAAAGATATACGAGCCAGTTTTGAATTAAATCCTTGTGAAAAAAGATCCTCAAAACCTTGATGCGGTAGTATCAGGAAAAGGTGTAAAGCTTCACTACTTTGAGCCAAGCCACCGTAAGATCTGGACGGTTGTTGGAAAAGAAAACGAGCATTGGCTTGACCCAGAGTTGGGTTTTTGTTCATGTGAAGACTATTACTTTAATACGTTAAATGGCGGAAGCGAGTGTTACCATCTCAAGTCTGTAAAAATTGCCAAAGAACAAAACAAAGTTGAGGTTATAAAATTTTCTGACGACGAATTTGCAAGCTTCATATCAGCTCTGATCTCTGATCTATGAATTTACTTTAGTTTTATTTGGAAGAGATCCTCTTTTGAAACCCCTTTCCATAATCCCGTCATGTCATCTGGTGCCACATGCTCTACCTTGGTTATTTTTTGGATCTTGATGTGGTCTGGGTTTGGTGGAAACCATAGCATTGCCATATAATCCCCAACGTTTCCAACCTCATCTGACTTTGCTGAAATAATTTTGTCTTTAGAAAAGCCATTTGTTACTAACGAGTTTATTGCAATAGGTTCCAAATCGATTCTTCCATGTACAAAAAGGTAAACTGGCTTTTGTGAATCTATCTGGCTCATTTGAATGAATGAGTGTATAGTGTTAATCAACATTTCTAAAATTAATCTTGGATTATATACAAGAAAAAGGAAGGCAATTTGTTGACAGATGTTTTAATTGTTGGCTCCGGGGGGAGGGAACATGCACTTGGTTGGAAGTTGTCTCAAAGCCCAAAAATTGGTAAGGTGTACTATGCGCCAGGAAACGGCGGAACCCCAAACAATGTCGCAATATTAGTAGAAGAGATTGATAAACTCGCAAAATTTGCTTCTGATAATAACTGTTTAACTGTAGTGGGACCTGAGGCACCACTTTCTATGGGCATTGTGGATGAGTTTGTTAAAAAAAGGCTGAGAATCTTTGGACCTACGAAAAAAGCTGCACAGCTTGAGTCAAGTAAGATCTGGGCAAAAAATTTCATGAAACGAAATGATATTCTTACTGCACGTTTTGAAATCTTTGATGATGCAAAAAAAGCTAAAGAGTATGCACGATCAGCTGACTTCCAATTGGTAGTAAAGGCAGATGGGCTTGCGGCTGGCAAAGGTGTCATAGTATGTAACAATTCAGAAGAAGCAATACATGCAATTGATAAAATGCTTGTTGAGAAAAGCTTTGGTGTTGCTGGCGCCAAGATAATTCTTGAGGAAAGAATAGACGGTATTGAAGCATCATACATTGCTCTTTCTGATGGTTCCATAGCAATTCCAATGGCTACAAGCCAAGATCATAAGAGGATATATGATAATGACAAAGGACCAAATACTGGAGGAATGGGTGCCTATTCACCAACCCAAGTGATTGACTATTCAATTTCAGAAAAAATTCAAAAAAATATCATAAGTAAAATGGTCAGTTCGATGAAAAGTGAAGGCATTCCATTTAAGGGATTTTTGTATGCTGGAATAATGCTAAAAGACGATAAACCATATGTTTTGGAATTTAATGCAAGAATGGGTGATCCAGAATGTCAACCTATAATGATGCGTATGGATTCTGATCTGTATGATTACATGAATGCAAGCATAGATGGCAATCTATCCATGTTGCCGCCAATATCTTGGAAGAATCAAAGTGCGGTGTGCGTAGTACTGGCATCAAAAGGGTATCCAGAATCATATCAAAAAAACGAGGAAATACAAGGACTTGATTCACAAGATCGAAATTCAGTCGTCTTTCACGCAGGAACAAAACGCGATGATGGCAAAGTACTAACAAATGGCGGTAGAGTACTTGGGGTAACTGCTCTTGGAGACACATTGGAATCAGCAATATCAAACGCATATTCTAGGGTTGACAAAATCTCTTGGCCAAACAAGTATTTTAGATCTGATATTGGAAAAAAGGGATTAGCTCATCTTTGATGTAATTATCTCGTCTTCTGTAACTATGCAGTCAATTTTAACATCATGATCTGAGTGAGGAAAAGATCTAACAATCTGCTTTGAGTAAGTCAAAGCAATAGTCTTCGATTTCCTGCTAGATAGGTATCTATCATAATAGCCGTAACCATAGCCAAGTCTGTATCCTTCCCCTGTAAGTGCAATTGCAGGGACTATTATAACATCAATTTTTTTTACAGTTGGGCAGTTCTCTTTTGGTTCCATTACAGAAAAGTTTCCTCGTTCAAGCTCTGAAAGACTCATAATTTTTCTGAAGACAAGATCGTTTTTTACAACTTTTGGAAGTGATAATTCCTTTCCAGAATTTAGTATCTCATGTAGTATATCTTGCGTCCTGACCTCGCTACCTATGGAATAATAACAGCCAATGCTTTTTGCATTTCTAAAAAAATCTACTTTTCTGAGATTATCTTGTATTTGTTTGCTTGTTATATTGATAAAATCTTGCGATAACGAATCGCGCTCATCCAAAAGCTGCCTTCGTAACCTTGCCTTTTCAACTACTTGAGCCAAATCCTTTGTTAATTGAAGCTGCGGTTACGGTATTTTTTAAAAGCATTGCAACTGTCATGGGACCAACTCCTCCTGGGACCGGAGTTGCATAAGATGCTTTTTTGATTATTGAATCATAATCGGCATCGCCAACAAGTTTGCTATTTTGTCTGCTTATGCCTACATCTATCACTATAGCACCATCTTTTATCATGTCTGCAGTAAGTACAAATTTTGTTCTGTCACCCACTGCCGTAATTATAACGTCGGCTTTTTGGCAATGTTCCTTGAGGTTCTGTGTTTTAGAATGACAGGTGGTAACAGTAACATTTTTCTCAAGAAGCAAATTGTATAATGGCCTTCCAACTAGGTTACTTCTGTTTACAATTACGGCATGTTTTCCTGTCAGGTCTATATTGTAATAATCAAATATCTCCATTATACCAGAAGGAGTACATGGCTTGAGAATGGCTCTTCCTGTAGACAAAAGTCCAACATTATATGGAGTCAAACCATCCACATCTTTTATTGGAGAAATCCTTGATATAGTTGCAAATTCGTCTAGCTGTTTTGGCAGAGGAAGTTGGACTAAAATTCCATGAACAGTATTATCATTATTTAGTAAATCAATAAGTGAATTCATTTCTTGTTGAGAAAATGACTCAGGCAGCTCGTGGTCCTTGGTAGTTATTCCAACCTCAGTGCATGCTTTTTGTTTATTTTTAACGTATATGGCAGATGCTGGGTTTTCACCAACAAGTACCGTCGCAAGACATGGTGTAACACCTTCTGATTGTAATGCATTTACTGCTCCTCTAACTCGTTCTTTAACTACATTTGCAACTGCAATTCCATCTATTTTTTGGCCTGTCACAAGCTTGTGTAATTTGCAGGATATTTAATCCTTGGAGTGTCATTAATAACCGGCTTTACGAATTAAATGTACAATGAAAATAGAATTTGATACAAATGAGTATCTGCAAAATATTGCTAAAAGTAAATCATACTTTCACACTTTTATCAATAGGGATAGCCTTGCTGCGGGAATACTACGACTAGAACCTGGTGAAGAAGATACACAAACTCCGCATGACAGTGATGAGATTTATTATATCATGCGAGGAGATGGATTTTTGAATATAGGAGGAAAGGATTATTCTATATCAGACGGCAAAGCGTATTTTGTAGCAAAAAACATAGAACACAAATTTCATGGTAACAAAAGTGAGCTTGTAGTATTGTATTTTTTTGGCGGACCAGATTCTTAGGAAATAATTGCTTTTCTTCCTACTGCTTTGATCCTACCTTGTGCAAATAGCTTTACTGCCTCAGGATAGATTTTGTGCTCTTTTGCAAGAATTCTTTTCGCTAGTGTTTCCTCCGTGTCATCATCTTTTACTTTGACTACTGCTTGTATGATGATAGGGCCTGTATCCACGCCTTCGTCTGCAAAGTGAACTGTGCATCCAGAGTACCTTACTCCGTATTCTACAGCTTGTCTTTGTGAGTGAAGCCCTGGAAAAGAAGGAAGAATTGCGGGATGTATGTTCATAACTCTGGTCTTGAAATGCGTTATAAACTCTGGACTCATTATGCGCATGAATCCCGCCAGACATACAAGCCCATTTTTTGGTGTTACATCATATTTTTCTAAAACTGATACAATTTTTTTATCATAATCCCAACTAGGGCCTTTGATTCCTTTGCTTTCTACTACTTCAGTTTTGACACCAAGCTTTTGAGCTATCTTAAGACCTTTTGCGTCAGGTTTGTTTGAAATGACTACGCTAGGATTTACAGGGAGTAGATTTTTTTTAATTGATTTTAAAATAGCTTCCATATTGCTTCCACGACCAGAGATCAAAATAGCAAGATTGATCAACTATTACATTAATTTTGTTGTTTAAAATAAAGATATGGAATAACTTTTTGTCTAGATGATATTTTGATTCAAATCTACACAGATTTTACCTTGCTTATAAGATAGAATCATACAGCGTTGAGTTAAACATCGACTTTTTTTACACTGTAACATTCTAGAAATAACACTTTTTTATATAATGCTTATGAGTAATTGTTTCGTGTTTGATGCTACGGACGGGGAAATAAGCAAAGCACTGGTAACGTTAGCTATAGAAAAAACTCTAATTAACATGGGAAAACCTATCTTGGATGAAGTAGCACATAGACTATTTACAAATTACAAATGCTATTTACCAGATTGCCATGAACACCCAGAATATCTGAAAGGTGTACTCAAAGAACTTTATGGAAATAGTTATAACACTATAGTTGAATCAATCAAGAAAAACTTGGACGAATTTACTACAAAAAAACCAATTAAGAATTTTCTTACAATTATTAGTGAATAAGACATGCAAACTAATTTAGAAAAATCACAAACAAAAAAATATCTATTCCTTTCCATCCTTGGCATTGGTTTTATAATGTTGATTGCAAATTTTGTTGGGCAAGAGGTCATTAAGTTAACAACTAATTTGCTTTATGTACCTGTACCAGGAGCACTACTAGTTTTATCAATAATCATTGCTGTTAGATTTAGTGTAAAAGGCGAACATGGACGGGCCTGGATTCTTTTTGTTGGCGCTGCTGCATCATGGTTCACGGCAGAACAGATCTGGTTGGTCTACGATCTAGTATATCAAATAGATCCATTTCCATCTCTAGCTGACTTTTTCTATCTTGCAGGGTACCCGTTCCTATTTTTGTTTTCAATATATTATTTAAAACCATTAAAGGGCGCAATTTCTAAAAAGACCTTGACTTATGTGTCTCTGGCTGCCATGACTTTACTTATTCCATCCCTATACATGGCATCTGGCCAAGATTCTCAAATTGATGATTTTGAACTTGCATTGGCATTAATCTACCCAATCGCAGATGCAATTATTTTGATTCCAGCCTTAATTGGTGTAATTTTGTTTTTCAGAGGTGCGGTGAATTTTTTATGGTCGTTGATATGTGTAGCAATAATACTAAACGTAGTGGCAGATACCGGTTTTCTAATTACATCAATGGACGGTTCCTATTATATGGGGCACCCAATTGATATGTTATTTCTGTGGGCCTACATCTTATTCTCATTTGGCGTATATAGTCACATTCAGATATTCAAAAGGCATAATCCACGTATAAGATCTCAAAGTCTAGAGGATTTACGATAATAATTGGAGTCATCTAATAAAATATTTTTAAGTAAAATAAGAATTACAATATTTGTATTTTCTTGCTTCTAACTTCTCTCAGAACAGTGAATGGTACATGAGATTTTCTTAGTGCAGCTAACGCCGTGGTAGCGAAAACATCAATTTTTTCCATTACCTCGTTAAATTGAACGTCATTCTCGAGCATCTGCAAATATTTTTCACTCCATGTCCAATCTGCATCTGGATTACATGAATAAACTATCCAGTGATACTTGTTATCAACCAAACAAATGTCAAATGGATATGCTCTGCAATCAAATGGTCGGTTTTGATAAATGGAACAAATTCTTTTATCTTCGTCATAAAATGTGCAAACATTTGAATTGCTTTTTTTCCTAATTACTTTTACATTTTTGCCATCTATTTTAACTTCCTGCAAAAAATTATCACCTGATTTTCCAATAGATTTTAAATTTGCTAAATCATGTGAAAAAACTACAGGATTAGCAAAACCGGTGCAACATCCATGATGGGTGCACTCCTTACATAATTTATCGAAACTAGACACATCCAATTTACTATTCACAGGCTTGTAGCTTGTTTCTGGTCTGCCTAGCCTATCTCGTAGAATATACAACCCAACAGTGACCAAAATTATCGAAAATACATTTGGTAAAGTTACGCCTTCATGCAAGAGGAGACTGGCAAAGATCACACCAAAAACGGAAGATGTCGAGTAAAGCAAGACTGTTCTGACTGTGCCGATCAATTTTATGGCAACAAGGAAAAAGTAAGTTGCCATTCCTGTACCAAATAGTCCAATAATTGCAATGCTTGGTAAATGTTCGGGATTAACATCAAATGGTATTTGAAAAATCAGTATTAGTGCAAAAGCAAATCCTGCCCCTACATAAGATACTATCTGTGTTATTTTTTTTGGGCCAAATTTGCCACTAACATATCTGCAGAGGTTGACATCAAGTGCAACTAATACACCTGATAACAGCAATAACAAATTGCCAAAAACTAATTCCGTAAAAACCATTTCATTTATGTAAAGATCATATCCAATTGGCAACAGAATTACTCCAACTGCTATCATTGAGAATGCCGGAATTTCTTTTTTCTTTATTCTTTCACGCAAAACAGTAATTGCTACTAGGATAGAAAATAATATTTCACTATTAGTAAGAATTGATGCGTTTACTGCCGTAGATTCTTTTAATCCATAGAAATATGTAATTATAGATGAAACTTCCGCAACCGAGATAATTATTAAAAAGAATACGCTTTTCTTGTCAAATTTACTAGCGGTAGTGTCTTTTTTCAGCGGAGTGAAAAATAGCCCATTAATAAGATAAATTATAGCAGCTAAAGTTAGTGGATTTATTGTATTGCCATTTATTCCTGCAGAATCTAACAATGGCTTTGATACCACGTGTAAAAGACCTGTCAAAGCAGCTGCAGCAATAATTGCTGTATATCCAAAGTAATGCGACGATGCAAGTCTATTTTTTTGAGTACCTAATACAGTCAGTAACCGCATAGCTATTTCCGTATTTGAAAAAGTGTTTTCTACTAATATGCCATCCTCTGTATCATCTTTTACTTACATCAGTTGTTTCTCTGATTTTTTGGCATCTCATTTAACTTAACAAAAATTGACTACAAAATATCGTATATTAGTAGCATTTTGCATTTTAAGATTTTAAGATAAATTATCACAATTTTAGTGAGAAATTTTTTCCTTATCAGGATCTGAATAATTTAATTAACAAAAACAATTTGTAAACTTGACACTGAATAATCAAATATATTCTAGGTAAATTGCGTTTATTGTTCTCTGAAATATGACTAACTATAATTTTGTATTATTGGAATCAATAGACTAGTATTCATTGATTCTTTGTTTAGCTGAACTGTAACAGTAACTTTGTTTTTCACAATATTGATCTTTATATTTTCAAATATTGGTGTGTACTTGTTAACTCGTTTACCATCCGGCGTAGTAATAAATCCATGTGTAGTTAACAAACCATTGTCTATTAACCAATTAATTTTTCTATAACCAGAGGTTTGTGGTATGTTGCAAATACTTAAAACTTCAGAAACGATACGTGGTTGTTCTAGCAATGCCGTAAGAATTTGTTTTTTATCGTCATCACCAAATGCTTCTAAAATGACTCTGGTAAGAAACTGATCTTCCACTATCATCCATTCTTGCTCATTGGTTTTAGATTTTTCCAAAGTGCACACAGTTTCGAAAATCTTTTTTTCTAACCCATCAGCTCCTGCACCAAAAAATTCCCTTAATACGCCATCTAGTTTCTGAAAGTCTAGAATAGCTTGATTTATTGTAATGCCATATTTCTCAAAGAGTCTATTATCTATTTTATGTAAAGTATCCTCTCCGAGGTTATCTTCAATCGCAGCACCTAGTGATTTCGCTAACAGACTATCTAATCCTGCCAATAAACTGGTATTCTCAATAGGTGATTATAAGCACGGAGACTGTCTAAAAAAGAACAGACATTAAATTATATTCAAAGAGCGATAAAAAACAAAGGTGGAAAGGCCAGTGGAATCGCAAACCGTGCCAGAAAGGCTGGAAAGCCCAATAAACCCAAAAATCCTGCTGCTCATTTTGGGCCTTGTTATCGCATTTGAATTGTACGTAACATCCCTTCCTCAAGGGGAAGCAGATGCCCCTATTACGGCAGTTTCGATAGCATTGCCAGCTATTGCTGCAGGGGCTTCATTTTATGTTGCAAATAAATACCGTGGCTCAGAGGTTTTTGGAAAAGCCTATTTTGCATTAGGCTTAGCCTTGGCAATGAATTCTTTGGGAGAAACAGTGTGGCTTATCTACTATTTTCTAGGTGAAGATCCATATCCGTCTATAGCTGATATTTTCTACCTATCATTTTATGGATTCGCACTTTATCACTTGATAAAAAACATCAGATTTTTTAATGCCAAAGTTGATGCCCTTACAAAAATTCTGATAGCAATCATTCCAATAGCACTTGTAGCAGTTTATTCTTCCCTTTCTCTTGCAGAGATTGGAGAAGCGAACTTTGATTATTACTATGGAATGATCTATATTACAAGTTCGTCAGCTGTACTTTCCGTTGCAACTTTAGGTGCAAGAATATTCCGCCAAGGTGTTTTAGGAAAAGCATGGCTTCTTCTAGTACTTGGAATTGTATTACAATCATCTGGGGACGTATGGTATTTCTATCTAGAAACTTTCGAACAATATTATCTGACTCATCCTGTAGATTTATTTTGGTATGCAAGCTACATGACTATTATCTATGCGTTATTCAAGCACAAGAAAATCATTTAGCTAAAATCATTAAAAATCAATTAATCTGATTTAATTCCATCATTTACAATTAAGGAGATTTAATGTAGATTGATGATTTTTCATTATCAATTGTGTTTTATCTTTGATATGTAATGTAATTCACGCTTGAACGCGTTATCCATTCCAGTTAGGCAATAACGATGGGCATAATTCAGAAAGTTGGAATTCTTATCGACGGGCCTATTTATTTCAGATTTTACATGATTGTTATGCAATCCATAAATATGCTCAAATATCTGCTTTGGAGTCAGCCTTTTATTTTGATTCTTTACTGCTCTTACTTCACACAAGTTCAGATTATTTGGTATTGTTTTTCCTAACTGTGACATTTTGTGACATTTTTTATACTATTTATTTATAAAAAGATGGTCTACCAAAATTGGAAATAACACGAGCGGTTTATGCGTTTAACTACATTTACCGTTATGAATTAGATAATGTACATTTTAATGGTGATGGATACAGTCCTATTAAAAGTCAAATAATTCATTGCATATGGTCTACCGGAAGAAAATTTTTGTTTCTTGTACAACAGTTTTCAATAAACAGAAAATAACCTTTTAAACAAACTTCACTTTCTAATTGTTTCCCTATTGGTTAAAAATTGGTGAATCTTGCAATTTATATTCAATTCAATTCATTTGAATCTAGATTTGATACAAAAGTTACGAATGACTACAAACGGCATATCTCTTTTTCAAAACGAAGACATCATTCATCTTGATCCAAGACGTGGAACAACTAAAGGTCTTTCCTTTGTTTCACATGCGCATATAGATCATTTACACAACCAAAATGGGGGTTTGGTTCTGACTACAAGGCAAACAAGTGAGATCGCAAAGTTACGTGGGTATTATATTGACAATTTCGTTGAAGAGTTTAAGAATTTTTCTCTGATAGATTCAGGCCATATTCTGGGAGCACGTGGTCTTTTGTTTGGTGACGACATATTCTACACCGGTGACATTTGTACCAGGCAAAGAGGTTTTTTAACAGGTGCAAGAGTGCCAAAATGCAAAACACTAATCATGGAATGCACCTTTGGTCTGCCTGAATTTGTCTTTCCTAGTGTGGATGAGACCATAAAAAATGTCAATGGTATAATATCTGAAATGTACACAAAAGGAAAACCTGTCATTTTGCTTGGATATGAGCTTGGCAAAGCACAGATTCTATCTGATTTATTTGCACACTGGGAGCCACTTTATTACCACGATTCTATCAAAAAAATGAACGATTTGCACCGAAGCTTTGGAATTAACCTAAAAGACGCCATTGGACACACAGAAGCTGAAAGCACTGGCTTGCTTGATAAAAAACCATGGGTTATGGTTGCACCAAATATGAGTGGGAAAAGTCCTTTTGTTAACTATATGAAGTCAAAATATGGTGCTATAACAATTGGTTTTAGTGGCTGGGCTCAGTCTAGCAGATTTGTGTTTGCCAGACAACATGATTATTCTATTGCCCTAAGCGATCATTGTGACTATAACGAGCTTGTCGACCTTGTAAAAAGATCTAATCCAGAAAAAGTTTATACTGTTCACGGATTTGTAGATGAATTTGCAAAAGATCTTATCAAAATTGGATTTGATGCTCAACCCTTACGTGAAGAATCACTTGACGATTTTCTCTAATATTGAAAAACTAAAACTTCCATAATGATCCGTTATAAGCTACTCCAAATAGGCGTGCCTCATAGTCTTACAATAACTACCAGTTTGGCTCTTCTGATATTGCCAATCCCTCTTTTGTTTGTATGATGCCCATTATTTTGAGCGTGTTTTGAGCAGCAGGGGAATTTCTTTCTAAGATCCTGTTTGCAAGATCTAGCCGAGATTTTTTGTCAAGATGCTGACCAACTTTGTATTTTCCACGCATTGTTGTTGGAACCACTTTTATTATTGCCACTTCGTCTACAACCTCCATTTCTGGCCTTATGCTTTCATACCTTCCTTCAGGTTGGTACTTTTTCATGAGAGCATTAAGAGCAAGGGTCTTTTCATTTCTATCAGAGACTATGATGCCGTGTCCTTTTATTACAACACTAATGTACAGTGTATCTGCTTGTGAAGCATCTGTAGGATCTGTAAAATATGAAGGAAGAAACTCTAGATATTGGTCTACTTCAAAACCGACCTTTTTGTTCCTGGCAATATTTTCAAGCTTTTCGCCTTTTGTATGAGAATGCATATAGATTGTGTCATTTACATAAACAAAATTCATTGGAATTATCTGTGGATATCCATCTTTGTCTATGCTACAGATCCTGCCGGTTGATTGCTGGTTTAGAAACTGAATTATTCTCTCTTTAGATTTTATCTCGAGTCTGCCCAGCAGTTGCATAACAATGATGATTGGATTGAAGATTATAAATCTAAAAGATGATAAACGGGTCTTGTTTAGTATACTGCGTGAGAATAAAAGAGGAGTTTACTGATTTTAAGGCATTTTTACTTGCTGGCAGTGCTGTAATTGCATTTTCACACTTTGTCTATACTCTGTTTGGATACACCATCCCTGGAATAGTAACCGAATTTTTCAAGGAATTTGGGGCTGCTGTGATAATGATGTCAGTCTTTATCTTTGCAATGGCATGGTTGCTTAGGGCAAAGCCACACAAAAGACCAAAACAGTATTCTATTATACCATATGATGTTTTTGGCAACGAATCAGAAATAGACGGTTTAAGAACTGAATTTAAAACACATGATGTGGCATGGAGCTTTATGAAGCACTACAAAAAGTCTTATCCACTCTATAACTTTGCACTTGTCTCAGATCTTCCAAACTCAGAAAAAAAGACCATCTTCAAATATCTTTAAACCTATTTTAAAATAGGCTACTTTTTAGCTCGTTTTTGTTTTTTCTTATTTTTCATGTGCCATAAAAATATTAGAAACCCTATTACCGATGATACGATTGTTCCAACGCCAACAACAGGTGCTATGAAGAAGTCTCCTATCCGAATCCCTTCAGCACCACCAATCTCAAGCATTCCTCTTTGTCTTACAAATACATTGAGAGAATCTTCTAGATTGTGCTCTTTTCCAGATTTGTCAAAATATGATGTAGATATGCTAATTGTCGTGTCAGTTGGAATTGCAAGATCTTTTGATGTTTTTAGTACAAACTCAAAATTTTCGCTCTTGCCTGCATCTAGATGTGTAAAAGAATAGAACTTTTTTCCTTCAAGTTCTACTTGCGCCGAGTATACTACAATTTGAATATTTTGTGCATCATAACCTTGGTTTTTTATTGTGCCCCTTATAGAAAATGACTCTCCGGCAAAAATTGAATCAGGAGCATCTGCATCAAGCACAAGTATAGGAATTGATTGCACATTTAGCTCGACTGCTTTTGTGAGAGTATTCTTAAGAGGCTTTTCATCAAAAAAACCTTTGATAAAATACTCAACTGAAACATTTACAAGAAATGGGCCATGCGGCGCTTCTTCTCTAACTTTTATGTTAAAGTTATTTCCTAAGGTAGAATCCTTTGGCAAATTTTCTATATGAAACTGCTTTTGTGAGATTTCTATTTCTGGAGATGCAACAGTTACTGTGATGTTAGATATCTGATCTACTTTCGCTTTTACAACAGAAGAAAAAACAAACTCATTTTCATGTGTGACCACTTCAGGATAATTTACGGTCACTTCTATATTGGCATCAGTGATGCTGTTTTGAGTGGCGTATGCTGGTGCAAAAAAGATTATTGAAATAAAAACGAGACAGAAATAATTCACAGATTTAGGCACAAATCCCAACCTTAATCGTCTAAATTATTTTTTAGGGTTATGCGTTTCCCTAAAATACGGTAACACTGTAGAACCAAACTTGTCTATCGAACTGAAATATCCAGAACCCCAAAATCTGATGATAAAATGATTCACCCCTGCCTTAAGGAATCTCTCAAACACAGGAATAATGTCATCTGGTGTTCCAATTCCTATTGAAGAACGCGCTACTTTGTCAGGAATTGTCTGTGCGGCCTCTCGCATCTTGACTATCCATTCCTGGTTTGACATGGAATATTCTGTAAAGTATTTTTTAAAATCAAAACCTTCGATATCTTCTATGTTGTGAACTTTAAGGACCTCTGGTTTAAAGAGACTCACCTTTACTGCATTTTTCATCTTGGCCCATGCTTCTTCAGCATCATCAGAAAAGTAAACATCGATGTCGACTCCAAATTGGAAATCTTTTCCATCTCTACCATACTTTTTCATTGAATCTTTTATCACCGTAGTATGTGCTTCATAAAGCTCAGGAGTATAGCCAATTGGGATCCATCCATCACCGTACTTTCCACACAGATCAAGTGTTCTTGGTGCACCTGCTGCCATGTAAATAGGTGGATGAGGTTGACGAACGCTTTTTGCTTGCAAACACGCTTCCTCCAACTGATAAAATTCGCCATTAAAGCTAACTCGATGTTCTGGTGATGATTCAAAAAGTAATTTTATGACTTGGAGCTGTTCGGCAAACCTTCCAACAGGCTTGTCCCACTGTATTTTAAACTCTTTGATATTTTGTGCTTCTCCTGCACCTATTCCTAGTGTCCCCCTCCCATGTGATACCCTGTCCAAAGTAATTGCTGCAAGTGCAATGTTGGATGGATGTCGCCTTACAGCATCCGTTACACACGTTCCAAGTTCTACATTATTTGTAACAGAAGCAATTGCAGAAAGCATTACCCATGGGTCATTTACAATTGCATGATTCCATTGTGGTACATTTGTATGATCCATGTACCAAATTGAGTTGTAGCCTGTTTTGTCTGCCAAAATAGAGGCAGTAAGAATTTGATCCTCGGTCAATCCTAGTCGAGCAACGTTTAGTCCATATTGAAGCCCAAACTTGATCATTTCCACTATAATCCTATAACATGATGTTGATCTGGATCAGGTATTTAAGTCTAGTAAATTGTACGAAACACGAATTTTTTATTTGAGAAAAATTTGGCAAAACTGTATGTTACTATAGTCTGCCGTCTTTGATATCTTGTAGCAGATGTATTACATCTTCTTTTGTAACAGGAATTGGATTAGGGTCAAGATGCCCCTTGTCTGTCATTACAACATCTGCCGCTTGATCTAATGGAGCTTTTAGAGTTAATCTATCAAATTTTAGTTTCTCAATGACTTGTTTGAATTGTTCATAAAATATTGATTTATTGAACCTGTGGGCAACAGTGGTACATGATGAAAGTGAGTATCCATGAGGCACGCCTTCATTTGAAAACACATACGAAAGAGCATGCCCCAAAGTAGTTGATGCATTTCCAAAACCTATGCCAGAAAGCATGGAGCCATATGGATAATTTTCTGGCCTGTTATTCATTATGGCATCATACAATACATCAAACGCTGCTTTGCACATTGTTTTGGTAAACTCATTTCCCCTCTTACTGTCATATCCCTCTGTTGCCTGTGCACACGCGTCACAGACTGAATTTTTGATAATTGGTTCAGGCGTTCCTTCCAAAAAGTATGAATCTACAACTGCCATATCAGCAAGAAACCTTTCATCCTGTAGAAGTTTCTTTTTTCCATTAAATTTTAAAACACAATATGTAGTCATTTCGCTTCCAGTTCCAAATGTAGTCGGAATAAGGATCTTTGGAATTTTTAATTCGGTTGCTGCATATTTTGTTACATCTTGGGAGCTTCCTCCGCCAAGACCAATTATTGCTGATAAGTTTTTTGATTTGTATTCAGAAATTACTTTTTGTACTGTTTCAATTGATGGTTCGGGCTCTACTTTGTCAAAGAGTAAATAATCTTTGATGCCCATCCTGGCAAGCCATTTTCCTGAAACTTCAGGCGGCGCGGTTGTTACAACAAGAGCGTTTTTTGGATATTCTGTTTCAGAAAGCGCGTTTTTTCCGTATTTTATTATCTTTGGTATTCTTATAGTATACATGCCAAAATTAGATCTGTGATTATTATTATACTTTACAAAATACAACAAACTTAAGTCAGGTTGTGTGTTGTCTGATAAATGATAATTAAAAACTACAAAGGTCTTGCATTAAACCATAAAAAAACAGTCACACTGCAAATACTAGAGGCAGGACTTGCAGCTGCAATGCCTTACGTCGAACTAAAGAAAATTGTACGAAAAAACAGGCTCGTCATAGGTAAAAATACCACATGTTTATCAAAATACGAACGAATTTTTGTAATTGCACTTGGAAAAGCAGCCGATTCCATGGCAAATGCTATGGACTCATTAACTGAGCTGAATGGTGGCATTATTGTTATACCAGAGGGCACACATTCAATATTAAAAAATAAAAAAATTAAAATTCTTCATGGTGGTCATCCACTTCCAAATAAACAAAGTCTTTCTGCAGCAAAAAAAATTATAAAATTTTTAAAAGAAAGAAATCATACTGATCTTATAATTTTTCTAATATCTGGCGGTGCTTCATCAATTATTGCAATGCCAGATGGAATAACTCTTAATGATAAAAAAATAATTACAAACCTTTTACTCAAATCTGGCGCTAACATACATGAAATTAACTGCGTTAGAAAACATCTTTCTAAAATAAAGGGTGGGAAAATACTTGAACACCTTGCCTGTGATGCAATCTCTTTTGTAATGTCAGATGTTGTTAGTGATAATCTATCATCTATAGCATCTGGTTTGACATATTATGATGAAACAACTTTTCGTGATGCAAAAAACATACTAAAAAAATATAATCTAACGAAAATTATACCTAGAAATGTCTTACAAAGAATCAATCTTGGAATAGTTAATGAAATAGCAGAGACACCCAAACGTCCTAAAATAAAAAATTACATAATTGCTACAAACAAAAACTGTTTAAATGTAATGGCAAAAAAAGCCAAGAGTTTTGGTTTGAAAACAAAAATTGTTTATCCTATAAGTGGTGACGTAAAAAACGTTGCAAGAAAATTAGTAAAAACAATACCAAAACAATCGAAATCATGTCTAATTTTGGGGGGGGAGACTACACTAAAGGTAACTGGTACGGGCAAAGGTGGTAGAAACCAGGAATTAGTTCTTTACATATTAAAGGAAATTCAAAGAATGCCTCAGAAAATTACAATTGCATCTTTGGGCACAGATGGTATAGATGGAAATACAGATGCTGCCGGCGCGATTATGAGTAATTCTGAATCTAATCTTAAAGGCATTCAAAAGTTTTTGCAAAACAACGATTCATACAGTTTTTTGAAAAAACATAACGACTTGATATTTACTGGACATACTCACACAAACCTAATGGATATTGGTGTCATACTAAGACAATAGTAGTCTAGTGGAAATATTTTGTTGTGGCTCAATTAACTCGTATTGTACAACCAGCTTTCGTTGATTGATCAGTTGATTTAGAAAACCGGTTCTTGTTTCAATAAACGAATCAGCGGTACTATTATTGCCACTCAAGTGGTCAAACATTGGCTTTGAATCAAGCATAACTTTGACTGTGTCGCCATTTTTTATTATGAATCTTCCAATACACCAAAAGATCCCAGCGTGAAGTGCAATGTATTTAGATTGTATGTTTGAAACTTTGTCAAGATAGATCTCTGCTTGATCTCTGAACTGCTCTACTTTGGAGTTATCATTTTGAATTACCCATGATATATGCTTCTGATCCCCATCGCAAAAATAGACATGTTGCATATGTCAACCAAAAAGGAGTTGATTGTCTATATATTTTGAATGCCGGACTGAATAAGCAAAATCAAAACCTGGTACTAATGCTGGAGCCACACTCCTTCTTTACCAACATGGTGGATGAGCTGGTTGAGTTTTCTGAATATGATCAAGAGCTAGCAGATGGTCTCAAATGGATAGACAGCGAGGCCCAAAAGCGTGGAATTACCTTCTATGAGATGGTGTTTCTAGTCTTGCACAAATACGATGTTGATGTCAAAGCTAAAGAGTGGCTAGAGACAAGAAACTAATCTTTACTGTCTTTTTTCAAGTGGTATGTATTCACAACCAGAGGGACCGCAATACTTTCCAACATACACTGCCTTTGGCCTGTAAAGCATTGGCTTTGGTGCGGCCTCTGCAAACTTTTCTTCTATAATATGAGCTGTCCAACCAGCTACTCTAGAAATTGCAAAAATTGGTGTATTCAGATCAGGTGGAATTTTTAGCATATAGTAAGTCGATGCGCTATAAAGATCGACATTTGGGAAAATGTCTGACCCCTTTATCTTTTTCATTTCCTCAGCTGTTACATCTTCGACTTTTTTTGTAATTTTATACCATGGCTCACCTGTTATTTCAGATAATCTCTTTGACAATTCTCTTAATACTTCAGCCCGTGGATCAAAGGTTTTATACACCGCGTGTCCCATGCCCATTATTTTTTTGCTCTGAGAAAGTCTTTCTTTAATCCAAGACTCTACCTCATCTTCTGTCCTAATATCTAAAAGCATCTGCATTACCTTAAAGTTCGCACCGCCATGTAGCTCGCCACTTAGGGCTCCAATTGCAGCACTTACTGCAGCGTACATATGAGCTCTAGTTGATGCTACCTCTCTTGCTGCAAAAGTAGAGGCGTTAAAGCTGTGTTCTGCATGCAAAATCAAACAAATATCAAAAATCCTTGCAAACTCCTTATCAGGCTCTTTCCCTGTTAGCATGTAAAGAAAGTTGGCTGCATGATTTAGCTTCTTTGATGGCCTTACAGGCTCTTTATCATTGCGAACTCTGTCCCAGTAGGCTACAATTGTAGGTATCTTGGCAATGAGGTTTATTGCTCTGTGATAGTTTACAGTTTTATCATCAGACTTTACATCGTCATATAATGCAAGCTCCGCAACACAGGATTGTAATACATCCATTGGATTTGCAGTTTTAGGTAGGTTTTTTAGATTTTTTTCTACAGTGAAGGATATTTCTCTGGCTGCCACAAGATTGTCAAAAAAGTCAGAAAGCATACTCTGTGACGGAAGATCATCGTTGAGAAGCATGCATGCAGTTTCCTCAAAAGTCGACTTTTTAACCAAATCCAAAACATCATACCCTCTGTAGATTAGTTTACCATTTACGCCATCTATTGCAGAAATCTTTGTATCAGCTACTTCGATGTTACGAAGGCCAATGTTTTTTGTTTCCACTGTACCATAACTTCAAAAAATGGATATTAAAATTATGCGTAACAAAAACCACTCTAAAGCTGAAATTAATTAAAAAATTAAGCAGTTTGTCTAATCTGACAACTTTGTCCCATATAGCATAAATTTCCAGGTTAAATTGAAAATGACAGAATTAGAACGAGATTTCATAAAACTCGTCGATGATTTTGTAGTACAATCTACAGACCCAGAGATCCTCGATGAGATAGGTCAACTTGACAAAGAAGCAGGATTGCTAGGAATATCATTTTATGATATGTATTGTGTTGTTTTGCAAGATGTTGCAGGACACCAGAATCTTGTTTCTAGGTTTAGGCTTTACATGAAGACCAAAAAATCTGTCTGATTATTTTTTAGTTTAAATGAGGGTGGCAACGCCATTGGTTATTCAATGGCAAGAACTAAAGTTGTATGTGTGTCTCATAAAGAAGATGCCGATGGCATAGGTGCCGCATCACTTGTACGACAAGCATTTGGTGGAGAAACAAAACTAGTAGATTATCCAGGTTTAATGAATGAGCTTGAACAGCTAAGAAATAGTGAAGCACTAAAAACTCTCTACATCTGTGATTTAGGTCTAAGCAAAACAAATCAGGAACAATTTGTGAATTTGTTAACAGACCTTAGGAAAAAACGCGTTTCAATAACATACATTGATCATCATGATCTTGATGAAAAAATAAAAAAACAGATACGAAAACTAAAAGTCAAACTAATCCATAACATTGATGAATGTACAACAGTACAGGTTTACAACGCTTTTAAATCAAAGCTTAACGACCACAGCGCCTTCATAGCTGCATGTGCTGCTATAACCGACTATATGGAGGACAGGCCGCTTGGCTCAAAAGCTCTCCAGAAATTTGATAGGCAGTTTGCCCTCCTTGAAGCCACAGTTCTTACATTTACTATAGTAAGTCATCAAAAAGACAGCGAGTACCTTCTTTACCTAGTAGATGAGCTAAGTGAATCAAAATATCCACATGATATACCAAACGCCTTTGAGTTTGCACGTATACAAGCGGAAAGAATCTCTAATGTAATTCAAAAAGTAAAAGAAAACATGAAGACAATGAAAAACCTAGCATACATGGAAGTCACTGACTCTGGTGCAAGCATGGTTGTTAACTTTGTCTTAGGAATGTCAGGTAAAGATGTTGGTGTGTCATACAAGTTCAGAGAAGATAATGGAATCTATGCAGTCTCAATACGGGGTTCTAGAAAATGCAAGATTCATCTGGGGAAAATTATCAATGTACTTGCTACCGAACTTGGAGGTTCCGGCGGAGGACATGACAAGGCGTGTGGTGCAGTGATTCCAAAAGATAAGATAACTACCTTTCTAAAGAAATTTAATTCAAAACTTAATTGATTTCCGCTATTAGATCAATTTCGACGGCAGAATTTAGTGGAAGACTTGAAACACCGACGGCAAATCTTGTATGCTGACCATTTTGTCCAAAAATTTCAAAAAGCAAGTCTGATGCACCATTGATCACTTTTGGTTGGTCTGTAAATTCAGGAGGTGAGTTTACAAAACCTGACACTCGAACAATTTTAGAAATTCTGTCTAAACTTCCAAGTTCAGTTTTAAGCTGAGCAAGTGCGTTTATGATGCAAAGTCTTGCAGCTTTTTGTGCATCTTCAACAGAAAGGTCCTTCGATACTTTGCCGGCATAGATTACTGTGCCATCTCTTATTGGGATTTGTCCAGACACAAATGCAAGCTTGCCAGTTATTACTACTGGTACATAGGAACCAACAGGTTTTGGAGGGCTTGGGAGCAGGATGTTTAAAGCCTCAAGTTTTTCATCGATCACAAAATCTGCTTTTACCGCACATGTTTTAACTTTATCTTCATATAGCGTGGTAAAAAATACTCACTGTGTCAGATCCCGAGTCTAAAGATCAAAAAGCAAGAAAAGAACTGGACATAATGCTTTCAAGATTAAATGCACTTGAGGTTTCTGCAACAGACAACTTTCAAAAATCACTTGTTCAAGTGATAAGGACGCTTGTTGAGGCCCAGACACATTCTCTAAACGAATTTGACCATCTTAAAAAAGCACTAGATCTGCTTATGCTGCAGCTATTCAAGATAGAAAACAAAAAGTAAATTCATCACTTTAATCTAGTATCACTTAAGCCGCACTGTGTGCATTTCATAAGGTAGCTATTTTCAAGCTCTTGCACTTTTTCCATTTTGGCATCGCAACACGGGCACTGCATGTTAGTATATTGAGATCTGATGAATAAAAGATTAAATCTTGGTTGGCGTTGCTTTGAAGCAAATGAAAGATCCTCATAATTATCGAGCAGTAGGATGGTCTATGATAGTAGTCGCTGGCTCGCTTGCTATCATTGGTCTGCTTACTTTGGCAATAGGAGATGATCCATACTTTTCAGACAAGATAATGAAACAAAAGGAAGCGGAATTTAAAGAAATGAAAGAGATGGAATCGAAGCTAAAAAATCAATCTATTGAACTGGATGAAAAATTACAACTTGATGCCACACAAAGTGGCATGTTCATTTTGGCTATATATTTAGAGTAAATCTTCGTCAATTTCTTCTATAACATCAAGGTATTGTTTGCATGTACACTGAGGAATGAGACACTTTCCAGCCTTTGCAAGTGATGAACTGCTTTGAGAAGTCTCATGAGCTTGGTCTGTGTGGTGGCATCTCCTACAGTTCATGTCTGAAAGAAAATCTCTCTTTTATTTAACATTTGAATTACACACAAATAACCAAACCGGTCTTTGAAATACATGCAAGCTAACAATCTAATAAAAGAAACTAGTCCATACCTTTTGCAGCATGCATATAATCCAGTAAAATGGCATGCGTGGGGAGAAGAGGCATTAAAAATAGCAAAAGAAAAGAACAAACCAATCTTTTTGAGTATAGGGTATAGTGCGTGTCATTGGTGTCACGTTATGGCTCACGAATCATTTGAAAACGAAGAAATTGCAAAAACCATGAATGAGAATTTTATCAATATCAAAGTTGACAGAGAAGAACGCCCAGATCTTGATGATATATATCAGAAGGTTTGTCAGCTTACTACTGGTAGTGGCGGGTGGCCACTGAGTGTATTTCTAACTCCTGATCAAAAACCATTCTATGTCGGAACCTATTTCCCAGTGCTAGACAGCTACGGCAGACCGGGTTTTGGCAGCTTGCTTAGACAGCTTTCCCAAGCTTACAAAGAAAAACCACAAGACATTGAAGCTGCCGCAACCAACTTTATGAATGCACTTGTAAAAACAGAATCAATTTCTCTACCATCACAACTTGACAAATCAATACTGGATGAGGCTGCGATGAATCTGCTACAGATGGGTGATCCAATAAATGGCGGATTTGGTCATGCGCCAAAATTTCCAAATGCGGCTAATCTTTCCTTTATGTTAAGATACTCGAAACTTTCAGGCATATCAAAATTCCAAGAATTTGTTTTAAAAACTCTTACAAAAATGGCAAGTGGTGGAATTTATGATCGACTTGGAGGAGGGTTCCACAGATACTCTACGGATTCACGGTGGCTTGTACCACATTTTGAGAAGATGTTATACGACAACGCATTATTGCCAATAGTTTATGTCGAAGCTTACCAAATAACAAAAGATCCAAAGTATCTTGACGTTGTAAATCAAACTCTACAGTATGTATTGCAGGAGATGACTTCTTCTGAAGGAGGATTTTATTCTGCGCAAGATGCAGATTCTGAAGGAAAAGAGGGAAAATATTACGTGTGGGAAAAAAGTGAGATTCAAGAAATTCTAGAGAAAGACGCAGATGTATTTTGTCTTTATTTTGATGTAACAGACGGTGGAAACTTTGAAGGTCATACCATACTTAACAATAACATCAATACATCTACTGTAGCATTTCATTTTGGCAAGACAGAAGACGAGGTAAAAGAAATTGTCAGGCGTTGTTGTGAAAAACTATATTCAGTTCGTTCAAAACGAGTTCGACCAGGAAGAGACGAAAAAGTTCTCACAAGCTGGAATTCATTAATGGTTTCTGCATTTGTAAAGGGATATAGAGTGAGCAGCCAACCTGTGTTTTTACAAGCTGCACAAAATTGTGTGCAATTCATTGAGAAAAGACTCACAAAAAACGGTGAACTTTTAAGAACATATAAAGATGGACAGGCAAAACTGAAGGCCTATCTTGATGACTATGCATATTTTGTCAATGCACTTTTGGATCTTTTTGAACTAAGTCCAGATAAAAAACATCTTGAGCTTGCACTATATTACGCAAACTATTTGGTAGAGCATTTTTGGGATTCGCATGAAAACAATTTCTTTTTTACGGCAGATAATCATGAGCAATTAATTATTCGTACAAAAAACATCTACGACCTTTCGCTGCCATCAGGAAATTCAGTTGCAGCTGGGGCATTTCTGAGACTTTACCATCTTACGCAAGAAAATAAATTTCTTGATATATCAGTTAAGATAATGGAATCACTTTCCACCATGGCTACTGAAAATCCGTTTGGCTTTGGGCAGCTTCTTATTGTGATGTATATGTATTTACAAAAACCAATAGAAGTCACATTGTTAAACAAAAAAGACACAGAGATTTATAATTATCTTACTAACAAATTTCTTCCAGAATCTATACTTGTAGCAATTGATAGTGAGGAATTTTTAAACAGTCTTAAAAAATACCCTTTCTTTGCAGGAAAAGAATATGAAAGAACAAAAACAACGGTTTTTGTCTGTAAAGATTTTACATGTTCAATGCCGTTACATTCAATGTCAGAAATAGAAAAACTAGTTTAAGAAATCTTTTTTATGTTTATTTCTAATTTCTCACCAACTGCAGGACTACCCATTTTTTCATATCGACGTTTTGGCATTGCAATTGTTATGGCAGTCTGGGCATAACTTTTGATTGTAATCGTGGGTTGTGAATGTAGTATTGCTTCAATTACTGGAGCAATCTGTTCTTTTAATTCAGGATCTAGTTTTTTATTGATGGCATCAAGCATAAGCTGCTTTTGTGATATTGGCTCAAGCTGTACGTCTTCAACAAGGGAGATCTGCACTGTCTGACCATTATCTATAAGCTGCTGTATTTTGTATTGTACAATTTCTGACATTAACTCCCGTTAAGACACTTGGAATTTATCTCTAACGTACAATTACATGCTATGACTTGGCTTCAATTACCGCGTTTTTTATGCTAGGCGCTCGATGTTTTATGATCTCATTGAATTCATTAATGTCTTCTATGGTTACCTTTTGTTTTTGGTTTGTATATGTCTGCAAAAACCCTGAGTAAACAGCACCCACAATGATTCCAAAGGTGGTATCGTTTATGTCAACTATGTTGGGGACAAATACTTGGGCAATCTGTTTGTATGATGAGGCTACACTGACATAATAATCAATTAGGGTCTCAATATAATCCCGGGTAGTTTGAGGAATTGGCATAGGATACGATTAGAGTTATCATTTATAATAGTTGATTTTAGAGAAAATACTAACATAATATTGACCCCGTTTCTTTTTAGCTAGATCGCAAACTCTGTGTCATGCCTATAGAGATAAATCGGATCAGTAAGCCATGCCCACAGTGTAAAAGCACGACCATATTTAATACAGGCAAGGACTTTTTTTGTGGGAAATGCCTAGCTACAATTCCAAAAACATCTTAAATTATTAACTCATACTTTTAATTATAAAATATAATGTGGAAGCTAGAACGTGAAGAAGACTATTTCAAGATTTATGATGAGAACAAAAACCTTGCTGGCTATTTTGATCCAGAGTACGGTGAAATTTTCCCAGAACACAAAATTAACGAAATAATAGAGCAGATGCACAAAAACCATGAAAAAATCCCAGGTGGGTATCTCATGGTACCAATGGTAAAATTTGAGATGTTTGGTACTGATCAAGAAATGAATTTTGATTCTCTTAGTGCTACAATGGATGCTATAAAAGAGAGAATTACAAAGTGGCAGAAATTTATCTTATCTCAAAAAAATTTTGCTCATAAAATAAGTGTATCACATACTGATCAATACATGTTAAGCATAACTTTTCCAATTTCTTTTTCTGCGCCAATACCACTTGATAAAAAACTAGTTCTTGGCGGCCTTGAAGCTATTTTAGATTCATTACACGAGCTAGGCTTGTTGTGATAACTGTAGGTTTTTTTGTAAACAAAAGGTATGAGAAGACAGATAATACAAGTATCGTTCCTGAACCAAGTGGAAATTCTGGAACTACAGTATATTCTTCTGATTCAACAGTAAGCAAATAATCTGTTGCCTTTCTTGACTGGGACTTGTCAGTGACAGAGACAAGAAAAGGAGCTTCCTCTCCCCCTCTCAAATATTGCGGTTCGGTGTATGCTTTAGCTGCCGCAACAACTTTACCATCACCATCATAAAGTGTTGCTATCACCACAACTGTATTAGCTGTTCTATAGTCGTGATTTGCTACCGTACCACTTATTATAAAATTGTCAACAACGTCTCTCCTATCCTGTGCGGATACTATCTCAAGTGATTCTGTTTTGTAGTCAGTTGGTTTGAATTTAACGTCAAGCGAATAATGATCAATTAGTGATACGTCCTTGTCAAAGAAGATTAAATCAAATGGCCCTTTTTTTGCAGGCAGTATCGTTTCAAGAATTGACTCTATGCTCTTAATGCCAAGAGTCTGACCATCTGTAGAATAGAATGTGGCTGTAATAACTATCTGGTTTAATGGAACAGACGAGTCATTTTGAATCTCTCCTACTATGTGAAATACGCCATCTTCTCCAACGTATTGCTGATCATTAATTATTGAAACCTGAGCCCATGCGTTAGGTAGTATCAAAAACAAAGGCAAAAAAATTACAATAGACCATTTTTTTATCAAACAAAACACCTCTTACATTAATAGTTTAAAGAACTTATGGTGCATTGCCCTTTTTTGCCATGTTATAAGACACAAGGGCACTTGTTTCATACTCAAACGATTGTTGTAGTATCTCATCAGATCGGATCTTAGTAGAATGGTCTCCAGTTTCAATCCATTCTTTTAGAAGCCTATCGCTTTCAAGCTGGGCTTGGGTCGACAATTTAAAGAGTTTAAGTGAAGGGGCAAATGCTTGTGGCGGTAGTAATGCATCATATCTTGAGAGGATATTTTCAAGCTCCATAAGGTGATTTTCAGAAATTTGCAATATTTCTTGTTTTGTCAAGTCCCCTTCCTGCCACATTCTTATTTTTGACTCATAGTCTGAGACTTGGCTTTTAAGATCTTCTTGTATTTGTTGAAGATTGTTTCCAAACCTTTCTCCAGAGATCTTTGCCTGATCAAGGTAGTAATTAACAGCTACAACTAATCCTATTATTATTGTACCTACAACAATTATAACGTATGTGCCTTTCTTAGAAGTGGTAGGTTTTTTCTTCATGCAATAGGTTTTTTGTAGTCGAAATAAATCTATTTGAAAATTTATGATTTTTTTAGCCTATGTAATTTCCTTCTGCATCTGCCTTCAGCTCTATTATCATTACACTACCACTGATAAACGACTCATTTCTGACGGTGCGAACACGTCCCACTTCAAGATGGTATGGCCATATGTCGACTACTACTGTCCCAATTTTCACATTTTCAGGAGCATCTGTAATCTTGATGTCTTCTTTTTTAATGCCATGGTCTATCAGCTTTTTTATGCAATGATTAAGTAAAGGTTCTGGTAATCCGTGGTTTATTGCCCATACGGTTCCAGCATATTCTATCTTTTCCAATTTAACATAAAGTTATTTTCTTCTATAATTATCCTTCGGGGTTTACCACTTTGAGTGTCATCGTACTTATGACTCTGGCTAGGCTCCTTATTCGAAGCGAGACTGCTTTATCAAAATCTTCTTGAGTGTCAGCTTGTACTTCTGCTATTATGTCATATGCACCAAAGGTTACATACGCCTTTTTTACCTGTGGAATACGCTTTAGCTCTTCAATGATATAGTCTTCTGTCCCAAGATCACAGTTAAGCAAGATGTACCCCAGATGCATACTTTTCCCTTCCAAAGATTTGTTACTTAACTTTGTCTATAATTTTGAAAGCCAATGGAGGGATTTGGACCCTCGACCTTCTGCTTACAAGGCAGATGCTCTAGCCAGGCTGAGCTACATTGGCATCAGGTAATGGGAAAGTTTGGATAGTTTAAAATGTTATCACATAAACCAAAGCTTAAATTAATTACAATCAAACAAATCACGTGCCAGCTTTCAAAGTTAATGTGACTATAGAAAATAAACCAGAAATAAGTGACCCAGAAGGGGATACTATATTGCATGATCTGGTTTTGAAAGGAAATAATATCGCTGTAAAAAAAATTCGTTCTGCCAAAATGCTAAAGTTTGAAATCGAGGCAAAAAACAAAAAACTTGCAGAAAAAACAGTCATGGACTTGTGTAATGAGTTCAGAATATACAACCCACTAGTAAGCAGCGTCACAGTTGAGAGTTTCGAGTCTTAACCGGTTTTTATTACCTTACGTTTCAGTGCAGTTACGTCTTCCAACGCCCCATCAATTAGAAGTTTGCTTCGTAGGTGTTTTGCCAAGTCAGTTTCTGTGATAATGCCAACAAGCTTTCCATTTTCTAAAATAAGAAGTCTGCGTATATTGTTGTTTAACATTTTTTGGACAGCATCTTCTATTGGAGTCATAGGTTCAACCCACCTAAATTTTTGAGACATTATTTCAGAGAGTGGGACATCAGAAGTTTTCCTGTCAGTGACTGAAACTTTACGTGCAAGATCACGCTCAGTGACTAAGCCTATTGGAATTCCATCTTTGATGACTACAAGAGAGCTGATCTCCTTCTCTGCAAATAAAAGCGCTACATCCTTTGCCGTTTTGTTATAATCTATAGTGATTACATTACGCACCATGATGTCACGAACATCACCCATAGCTAGTACCAAAAAGAATTCGAATAAAAATGATATGATTCAAAAATTATGAATCTACCTATTTCACTAAATCACTTTACAATCTAAGAATTTCCTTAGGTATTCTCTGCGTAACCTTAAGATCATGATTAAATATCTGGTGATAATTATAAGTCAATCTAGATATGGTGGGCATGGGTTCGAGTATCAATCTTCTATTATCTATTCTCTTATCAGTGATTTTATTTAGTGGGATAATTGTAGCTCAACCTTTTGCCTTTGCTGATGATGACGATGATGATAGAAAAGAAAAGAAGGAAAAAACACTTGAGTCAGTTTGTGCAAAAAAGAAACCTAAAAGTATTGATGGCTTATTTTGTAGTGCGATATTTGGATTACAACAAGCAATTGCAGATTTGCAAGCTCAGTTAGAAAATATTTCTCAAGGAATTCAAGTAACACCAGCAGGTTTAGTAGTGATTTCATCGGATGAAGGCATAATACTTGATGTAGGGGAAACTGGAATACTACAAATTTTAGGTGATGCATCAATTGGAAGTATATTCCGCTTTGGTCCTACTACAATTGATTCAGATACTGGAGATATTGATTGTCCTGGTTGTATTCACTCAACTGATCTAGGGGATAGTGGTTGTGCAGATAATGAAGTCTTGAAATGGGATGATACTTTAGAAACATGGATTTGTAGTATAGCCTTTGATTCAACAGCATTAGATGAAAAAACTCAACAAAACATGATGGACATTGCTGAAATACAAAATCAAAGATGCCCAGATGGGGAATTTGTTATTGGAATTAATGCTAATGGAAAAATAATTTGTAATGCACCTTCAGTAACGCCAGCTGAATGTGATGTTTTTGATACTCGTGCCCTTACTACAACATTTGTAAGTGCGGATATTGGCACTGGTCAAGTCACATATACCTTGAAAAATAATTTTGATTGTGAATTGACCTTTGCGCGAGGTTTCAAATCAATTATTACTAGTAGTGGAGCTTCAAATTCGTTTGAGTTGGTCGGACAGACTTTAGGACCATTTGAAGAAATCGAGTTTGTTGGCAACGTTCCAATCCCTTCCCCAAGAACGGATGTGAGATGGACAATCTTTAATCAAGTATCGCTAACTGACCCAACACCTGTAGGCAATTGTGCTGTTAGCGGTGGTCCATTTACATGTCCACTTTCTGGAACTTTCTTCTTTAGGTAAGATAGGATAATACACAATTTTCTAACAAATCATAACCTACAGTCTAACGTAGTTGCGTGAATTTTCCGCTTTGGGAAGGAACTGCTTTTTTACTCTTTGTCTATAAACTCATTTGTAGCTAGCTTATCTATAGAACAAAATACTATTTATTTTGAGACAATTCCCTTTTACAAAATGATTTTATTCGATTCAATTTAATAACGCTGGTAAGCTATGAAAGCTGTGAAAGTAGCTGTCATCGTTTTTCCTGGAAGCAACTGTGATCGGGACATGCAACACGTGCTTTCTGACGTTTTTAAATTAAACACGGAACTTGTGTGGCATACTCAGGAACTCCCAAAAAACCTTGATGCAGTAGTTCTTCCAGGCGGATTTTCATATGGAGATCGTTTACGTGCAGGAGTTATAGCTGCACACAGTCCAGTGATTTCTGATATAAAAAAAATGGCAGAAAAAGGAATGCCAATACTTGGAGTCTGTAACGGATTTCAAATTCTTGTAGAAGCGGGGCTTTTGCCAGGCGCACTTCTTAAAAATACATCACTTAATTTTATGTGCAAGTGGACAGAGCTCATTGTGAAAAACAACAAAACTCCCTTTACCAATAAATTTAAGCTTAATCAGAGAATCCCAATTCCAATTGCAAATGGTGAAGGCAGATACTATGCTGATAAGGAGACTTTAAAATTACTTAGAAAAAATAATCAGATAGTTTTTACTTATTGTGAAGAAATAAACGGCTCTTCAAATAACATCGCCGGCATATGTAACAAAGCAGGCAACGTTGTAGGAATGATGCCACACCCAGAAAGAGCTGCAGAACCAATCATAAATCCAAAAAATTCAAAACCCGCTTCTATGATTTTTGAATCGCTTTTAAATAAATTAGGTATGGCACAATGAGTTTAACCACGCAGGAATACACATTTCTTGAAAAAAAGATTGGGCGTAAACCCACTCCAGTTGAGCTACAAATAGTTGCTGCAGAGTGGTCTGAACACTGTTCATACAAATCATCAAAAAAGCATCTAAAGATCTTACCAAGAGAGGGTAATCGCGTTATTTCTGGGCAAGGATATGACTCAGGAGTACTTGATGTTGGTGATGGATACGTTGTTACTGTGCACATAGAAAGTCATAACCATCCTTCTGCAGTAGAACCATATGGTGGTGCGGCAACTGGTGTGGGCGGTGTTATAAGAGACATTTTGTCTGCCGGAACAAGGCCGATTGCAATACTTGATGGTTTAAGATTTGGAAATGTGGAAAAAGATTCTCACGCAAGATGGCTTTTCAAAAATGCAGTCAGGGGAATTGCGGATTATGGCAACTGCCTTGGAATTCCAACAGTTGGTGGAGAGATAGAGTTTGATGAATGTTTTACAAATTATGCACTTGTTGATGTTGCAGCTATTGGATTTGGCAAAAAAGATAAGCTTGTTAAAAACAGAGCAGATGAAGACGACTTTGTCGTTTTGGTTGGAGGTTCTACTGGTCGTGATGGTATTGGCGGCTCTCAATTTGCATCAGATACACTCGAATCAGAGAACCGTTCAGCAGTTCAAATTCCAGATCCTTTTATTGAAAAATTAGTAATTGAGGCAATCCTAGAGGCACGAAATCAAAATTGCATAAAGGCAATGAAAGATTTAGGCGGAGGTGGTCTTTCATGCGCCATTTCCGAAACCGCCGACGCACTTTCTGTAGGTATAGAGCTTGACGTTGCACGAATACACGCAAGAGAATCTGGAATGTCTCCCTCTGAGCTTATGGTATCAGAATCACAAGAAAGAATGCTTGTGATAACAGACAGGTACAAGCTTCCAATATTGAAACAAATTTGTGAAAAATATAGAGTTCCATACTCCGTCATAGGAAAAGTGAGAGAAGACAGAATAATGCAGGTAAAGGTTGAGACAAACACAATTGCAAATCTTCCAAGTAATGTGGTGGCAAATGCACCACTTCGTGATAGGCCTGCATCAAAACCAAAGTATCTGAAGAGACTAGAGATGATAAAAAAACCAAATACTCCAAAAGAGCTATCAGAAGTTCTTCTTAGGATGCTTGCAAACCCAAACATAGCAAGCAAGATTTGGGTTTATGGTCAATATGATCATGA
>Ga0247727_10003323_pt1 | contig 35647 bp, 29 predicted proteins | sample WisWelCaveWW1625_FD_202498 | JGI IMG/M metagenome (GOLD analysis project Ga0247727, IMG submission 202498) | Biofilm microbial communities from Wishing Well Cave, Virginia, United States - WW16-25 | ecosystem: Environmental > Aquatic > Deep subsurface > Groundwater > Cave microbial mat | place...
CATCCGCACATCGAAGCCGCCGAGGCGCTCTAGGACCTCGCGGCGAATCGCCATGTTCCCGCCGCCCCAAGGGCACGGGCGCCTCGCCGTCGCGGTGAAGCGCGTGGGCCCGTAGTCGACGCCGCCCATCATCCCTCCGAAGCTCGGCAGCGCCTCCTCGGGGAGCCAGGCGGGCCGGCCCTGGGGCCAGTGCGGCAGCAGCCGGCCGGTGACGGCATCGGCGTTGGTCTCGCGGAAGCTGCGCCAGAGGCTCGCCAGCCAGCTCGGGGGGGCGAGGATGTCATCATCCAGAAAGACGCAGATCACCCCCCGGGCCTGCCGCAGGGCGGCGTTGAGCGCCCAGGGCTTGCCCGGACCGTCGGCATAGAGGTAGCGCAGGGGCACCGGGAAGCTCGCCTGGGCGGCGGTCACCTGCGCGCGGGTGGCGTCCGTGGAGCCGTTATCCGCCACGAGGACCTCGTAGCGGAACGCCCCGTGGGTCTCTTGGCGCGCGAGGGCGGCCAGCGTCTGGGTCAGCTGCTCGGCGCGGTTGCGGGTGGCGAGGATGAGGGTGAAGTCTGGTGCGATCATCGAATTTTCACCGCGAATGTTTCGCCATCAAGCCCCACGTAGTCCGGCTTGCGCGCCAGCACGCGCAGGTACGCCTTCATGTCGTCTGAGTACTCGTGGTTCTCCGGAACGAGCAGCCGGCGGTCCGCCAGCAGCCACAGCCCCTCCGGCCCGCGCTCGACCAGCGCTCTGAGTTGGTCCACGCTGGGAATGACCTTGCTGGCCGTCATCCGGTCGATGACCCGGCCGTCCTTAAGGCGAACTTGGTACTCGCGAATCGCCTCCTGGACCGCGTAGTCCACGCCCCCGGTGTAATAGTGGTAGATCGCCGCCATGTAGGGCGGACCGAGGACCACGACACGGTCCCCATTGCCGAGCCGCTCCCGGACGTAGTGGCTGGGGCTCTTGTAGTCCTGATGGAAATCGTTGTAGAACGTCCAGTTGACCAAGCCGCGAATGGGATCCTGCGGGCTGCGGTACGAACGGCTGCCGACCGCGACGGCGCGCGACGGGTCGGCGTCCTGACTGACGACCAGCGCCACCACCGTCATCCCCGCTACGGCGACAGCCCGCATCACCGCCGTCCGCGCACCCAGCGCGCGCAGGCACCACGCCCCCGCCTCGACCGCGGCCAGCGCCACGATGATGACCGCCAGCGGATACAGATGAAAGGCGTACCGGGCTGCGTAGAACGGCGTGTACTGAAAGCTCGCCAACGCAGCCGGCAGCCACAGAGCCCCGAGCAGAAACATGGGGGCGACTGCGGTCCGCTGCGGCAGAAATCGGACGATCAGCCGCGCGCAGCCGATGAGCAGCACCACCGACATCACCGGCCAGCCCTTGATGAACCAGGACAGCACGTATTGGGAGAGGTGCGGGTAGCTGAGTAGGACGTAGTCCACATCCACGTGGTAGACCGGATGCCGCGCGAGGTGCTGGATCCAAAACACCAGGCATGCCGCGGCGGCGCCGTAGACGACCTTGAGCGCAGGCGTCACCAAATCGTTGGCACCGCGCGCCGTCAACGCCAGGTAGCCGACCAGCAACAGGAGTGCGAGCCCGAACTGGTGGAGGAATGCCGCCCACACCACCGGGACGGCCAGCAGCGTGGTCCATCCTTCGCCGCGCCGCAGGCCGCGCCAAGCAACGTACGCCGTCGCGAACACGGCCAGCCCGGCCAGACCGGCAAACTGGGCGGGATGCTGCTGCGCCAGCTCGCGGACGAAATCCACGTTGGGCAGGGCGACCAGCCCGTTGACCACCTTCTTGATCGATAGCAACACCCTCGGCACGTCGACGGACGGTGCGGATGGCGCCGCATAGGCCACCGGGTCGACGAACGCCTTGAGCACATCCGGCAACAACGGGTAGAGTTTCCACATGGCAAACACCGCTCCGGCGCCGAGCAGGTGCGCCGCCTTGCGCACCGGCGTGAAGGCGTTGGAGAACAGTGCTAGCAGGAAACAGGCGGCCAGCATCACGCCCAGCTCGTGCAGCAGGATCGCGCCGGCGGCCGCCGCAAAGAACCCGATCCGGAAGCGCCACGCGCCGTCCAGCAAGAAGCCACGGTAGAAACACCAGAGCGCTGTCAGGTACATGAACTGAAACGCCGTGTAGAAGCGCGCGTAGCGCGACATCTCAATCTCCCACACCGAGCAAGTCATCAGCAGCGCGGTCAGCACGGCCACGCGCAGCCCCAGGACCGTCCGCGCCAGCACGAAGGCCATCAGGATTGCGCCCACGCCGAAGAGCGCGCTCGGCAGCCGCAGCGAAAACTCATTGAGGCCGAAGACGGCCGCCGAAGCCGCCTGGAGATAGAGGAACGGTAGCGCGCGGGTGTAGAGCTGCCCCGTCTCAAGGCGCGGCAGCCCGTGTTCCAGGATGCCCTGCACCGCCAGCGCCTGGTTGCCCTCATCCACCACCAGCCCCAGCGCGCCGAGATGCCGCGCGCGCAGCCAGAACCCGACCGCCGCGCACAGCACGAGCAGGAGTGCCACGCCGCGACGCGTCATGGGTCGTCCCCTCCGCGCTCTTCCTCGATCACGTAGTCCTTGAGATCCCGCGCGTGCGTGAAGATCATCAACTCGCCCAGCAGCCCGATCGAGGCGATCTGGATGCCCACGACAATCAGCAGGACGCTCAGCAGCAGCAGCGGCCGGTGGCCGATCCCCGCGCCGAGTGCGACCTTCAGGTAGGCGAGGTAGGCGAACATCGCCGCGCCCGCCGCGAAGCTCGCCATCCCCATCAGCCCGAAAAAGTGGAGCGGCCGCTTGAGGAACCGGCTTAGGAACGCCAGCGTCACCAGGTCGAGGAACCGGCCGACGTACGAGCGCATGTCGAACGCCCCGAGCTCGCGCTTGCCCGGCTGCTGCGGCACCTGGACCTCGCACCAGCGGTAGCCGCGCCGCGAGGCGAAGATCGGGATGAACCGGTGCAGGTCGCCGTACAACGGCAGCGCCTCGAACACCTCGCGCCGCATGACGCGCGTGCGGCAGTTCAGGTCGTGGACCGGCACCTGCGTCAGCCATCGCGCGACGCCGTTGAACGCCGCCGAGGCGGCGCGGCTCAAAACCCCCTCCCGGCGCGGGAACCGCCACGCGCAGACCAGATCCGTGCCGTTGCGCAGCGGCTCCAGGAGCTTCGGCACATCCTCCAGCGCGACGTGGAGATACGGATCCAAGGTGATGAGGATCTCCCCTCGCGCCGCCTGGACGCCGGCCGCAAGCGCCGTGGACTCGCCCATGTGCCGCCGCAGGCGGATGACGCGCACTTCGGGAAATTGCTGCCGCAGCGCGCGCATCCGGATCTGGGTCTGTGGCCCGGTCGCCTCATCGACCAGGATCACCTCATAGCCCGGCGCAAGCGGTGTCAGGATGCGCCGCAGCGACAGGCAGATCGACTCCAGGTCCTCGTAGCGGGACCCGAAGAGCATGATGACCGACGTCGTGGGCTCCATGCGATCAGTCTCCTCCGGACGCGACCATCCGCGCCGGACCGCCGTGCGCCGTCGCCAGGCAGAGCTCCGCGACCCATCCCACCACCACCAGGTGGCCGGCTAGCCAGATGCCGAGCAGCACGACCCCGGCCCCGACCTGCGGGATGAACCCCACCGGGCCGACGTAGCCGTGCCAGACCTGCAGCAGGCCCGCCGCCGTCGCCGCCACGACGCCCAGGGCCAGCAGGCCGAAGAAGCGCAGCGGCCGCTGGGCGAATTTGATGAGCAAGGCGACCGTGAGCATGTCCAGCGCCACGCGCCACGTGCGCGCGAGCGTGGTGTACTTCGTGCGGCCGTGCGCCCGCGCGCGGTGGTTGACCTTCAGTTCCGTGATCGCAGCACCCGTCAGCGTCGACATCGCCGGGATGAACCGGTGCAAGTCCGCGTAGAGCGGCGTGCGCTTGATCGCCGCGGCGCGGTACGCCTTGAGCGAGCAGCCGTAGTCGTGCAGCGCAACACCGGTGAGCCACCCGATGAGCCGGTTGGCGATCTTCGACGGGATGGTGCGCGAGAGCGCATCCTGCCGGCGGTAGCGCCAGCCGCAGACAACGTCGTAGCCCTCATCAAGGGTCGCGAGCAGGCGCGGGATGTCGGCCGGATCGTTCTGCAGATCGCCGTCCATCGTGACGATCAGCTCGCCGCGCGCGGCGTCGATGCCGCAGGCCATGGCCGGGGTCTGGCCGAAATTGCGCTTGAGGCGGATCGCGCGCACGCGGGCGTCGCGCCGCTGCACGTCCACCAGCGCTTCCCAGGTGCCATCGCGGCTGCCGTCGTCGACGAACACGAACTCCCAGTCACGGGCGTCCGGGTGCGCGTCGGCCGCCGCGGCCAGCTCCGTGTAGAGCTGCGGCACGCTCTCGCGCTCGTTGTACACCGGCACCACGACGGAAACGGCAGCCATGGTCATGACGCGCGCGGAGGCAGCCGCGTCCATGTCCAGGTTGTATTGAGCCCGTAGTTCCACAACGTCACCATCACGATGGCCATCGCATTGGCGAGCAGATAGTGCCATCCCAGCTTGATGGCCAGCGCCCACAGCAGGCCCAGATGGATCACCGCCCCAACGCCGCACACCAGATAAAAACTCACGAAGCGCGCCAACCGTTCGCGCAGACACGGGTGCAGCCGGCTGCGGTCGCGGAACGTCCAGACCTCGTTCCAGAGGAAGTTGTTCACCATGGCCAGCCACACCGCCACCGCCCCGCCGCGCAGCGTGCCCAGCGTGTGCGACGACTTCAGCGCCCACAGTACACCCATGTTGACGGCTACACCGGTTGCCCCGACGAAGCAGTAGCGCACGAACCGTCCGAAGCCGTCCGGCGCCCACGCCAACCGCCACAGCTGCACCAAATAGTCGCGCATCACCGACGCTCCGAGCTTGCTCTGCCCGGCATGGCGGCGCTGAAACTCGTACGGGACCTCCGCCACATTCCGGTAGCGGCCGCGGCTTAAGACCTCCAGGAGGATCTTGTACCCCTTTGGCTGCAAGGCCACCCCTTCCAGCACCTCGCGGCGCAACAGAAAAAACCCGGACATCGGATCCGTCACCTGATGCGCCGCCGCCGGCAGCACCGCTTGGGCCAAATTCGAGGCGCCGCGGGAGATCCACTTGCGCATCGGGCTCCAGCGCAGCCGCGCCCCGCTGGGCAAGTAGCGGCTGGCGATGACCGCGTCGACCGCGTGACCGTTCAGTTGTTCCAACAGCACCGGCAGCAGATGCGGCGGATGCTGCAAGTCCGCATCGATGACGCCAAGGATGTGGCCGCGCGCCTGCCGCCACCCCTCGACCACGGCCGGGGCTAAGCCGCGCTCCCCGCTCGTGCGCCGGATGACCCGCACGTGCGGATTGCGCGCCCCGAGCTGCTCCGCCACCCGCCAGGTGCCGTCCGGACTGTCGTCATCCACCACCACCAGCTCGTACCCAACACCGGTCGGCTCCAGCGCCCGCGATAGACGCTCCACCAGCACCGGAAGATTCACCGCTTCGTTAAAGGTCGGAATGATCATGGACAACCCGCTGTTCATTCCGGTCGCTCCCTGGCCTCGACATCCCGCGCCAACGACGGCCCGGGGACGGGTCCGGCAAACCATTCCGGCCACGTCCGCTGGATGTGCTCGAATAAGAGGGTGGCCATCCGGTGGTGCACCAACTCGCTTGGATGGCTGTCGAACGGGTTGACCCACGCCGAACGCCACGATGGGAGATCAGTCAGAAACTGCGCGACATCGATCGTGTCCATACCGTGCCCGGTGGCCAAGGCGGTGACGCGCGTGTGCAGGTCGCGCAGCTCATACGCCGCAGGCCTCTGCTGAGGAGCTGCCTGGCGGGGAGACAACAGGACGATCACGCGCGGGCATCGGGTGAACGCTTCGGTTGCCCAGGCCTCAAAGTACGCGACAAACTGCCGCCAGGCCGTGCCGCCATCGGCAAACACCTCACGGAGGTATGCGGGGTACGGGGTTGTCCAACGATACAACAGCTGTGTGAGCTGGTTATCCATCAGCGACCAGGCGTAGGAGTATTTCGTGAGCCATGCATGAAATACGAGGCGTCTCCACACGCGGCCGCGCACCTGCGGACGCTGTGAGTGATCCAGCTCCATATCATTTGGGTGCCATTGGTAGACGATCAGATCCGGGGCGATCGCATCGCCGTACGTCCTGAGTTGTTCCACATGGCCGTCAATGTTGCGCCCGGACCGGGCCACCACGGCCAGCTCGAAACGTCCGGGGGCCGCCTGCTCTAACGCGTGGAGCAATCGCACTGCATAGAGGTCGGCCTCACGGCGCACGCCCTTGCCGAACGTGATCGAATCGCCCTGCACCATGATGCGGATACGTCCGGTGGGCTTCGGCCCAATAGCATCGGGCCCCCGTGCGCCAAACCGGTTGCGGCTGTGCTCCGGATAGTAGCGCGCGGTGAACTTTTCCGGGATGGGCCCGATGTTCTGCGAGAAGGTCACCCCATCCCAAAACACCACGCGCAGGATGACTTCAACGATCAGAAAGCCGGCCGCGAGTCCCCCACAGCTCAGCCAGACGACGGCCCAACGCCCAGAGCGTTGGGCTGCGTCCCCCTTCTTGAACGTTGGAGCGATCATGGCCGGCGCCCCGCTCATGGTGAACGCTCCCCCTGGCCGTTGCAGATTCGTCGGTAGATCCCCTCGATCCGTTCCGTAAAGCGCTCGCGCGAGTGCGCCTGCGCCCACGCGCGCCCGGCCGCCCCGAGCCGCCCGGCGAGGGCGCGGTCTCGCAACAGCCGCAGGATGGCCGCGGCGGCGCCCTCGGTGTCGCCCTCCTCGACCAGCAGGCCGGTTTCGCCATCACGCACCGCTTCGGGCACGCCAGCCACCCGCGCCCCGACCACCGGCTTGCCGCAGGCCGCCGCCTCAAGGTAGACGATGCCAAATCCTTCGTAGCGCGGCAGGTGCGCGAACACCTCGCACATCTGGTAGAGCCCAACGAGGTCCGCTCCGCCGGCCGCCCCCACAAGGTATACCCGGCCGGCGACGCCGAGGGCCTTTGCCAACGCGTGGTAGGGCGCCGCATCGCCTGCGCCTGCGATCACCAGGACCGTATCGGGTTCTTCGGCGGCGACTCGGGCGAACGCCCGCAGGAGCCCGTCGAAGCCCTTCACCGGCTTCAGGGCGCCCACGCCCAGGATGACGCGGGCCGTCTCCGGGATGCGCAAGCGTCGCCGGATGGCTGCGCCATCGACCGGCCCCTGGAATCTGGCATAATCCACCGGATTGCCGACCACCTCCACGGTCCGATCGATCCCGCTGGTTTGTCGCAGCGCCTCGGCGGCAAATCGGCTGCAGGAGGTGACGGCCGAGGCGTTGCGGATCGCCCGTCGGTACAGCGCGCGGTTTTCCCAATGGCCAAACGGCACGGCGCCGTAGCGGCCGTGGATTGACACGACGTAGGGCAGGCCGCTGCGGCGGGCCAGACGCTCCGCCAGGATGGCGTACGGAAACTCGACGACGGCGTGCAGGACATCCGTCGGCGGCAGCGCAACGCTCGGGAACAGCATGGGCCACAGCTTGTGCGGCCGCCAGCGGAAGGTCGCTGTCCAGCGCGGGAGCACGTAGCGGACGTCCACGCCGGCCGGCAGCGGACCGCGGTGCGGGGTCGTCCGCATGGCTAGCACCTGGAGGCGCACGTCCTGACGCTGTGCCAGCCCGTGCGCCAACTCGTACAGGACCGTGCCCAGCCCTGTCGTGGGGCTCACGTCGGTGGTCAGCAGTGTGACGCGCATCAGAAGAGCCTCCCGTCCAGGTCCTGCAGATGGCGTGGGGTGAAACAGAACAGGTTGTCATGCTCGGGCAGCCCGGCGGCGGACTCGACGGGTTGCAGCGCCGAGATCCGCTTCTTCCCCCTCGTGAGCGTGTACACGCGGTAGTCGTTGACGGACCGGATGAAGTCATAGACGTCCGCCGGCCCTCCCTCGTGGACGGGGCAGAGCCGGCTGGATTCCACGCAGAGCACCGGCGCCACGCGTTGAGCCAAGAGACGCCGGGCTCCCTTGAGCACTTCCAACTCCCACCCTTCGACGTCGATCTTCATCATCCGCACAGCGCCGATCTGCGAGGTCTCGACGAGATGATCCAGCGTGTCCAGCTCAACGGTCGTCTGGCCGAATGTCTTCTCAGGCTTGACCATCGAGGCCGCCCCCCGGCTGACATCGCTTCGTTCATAGAGCGTTCGCCGCCCCGGCTGAGCACCGAGCGCGCAGCGATGCACTGTCACGTTCCGCACGGCGTTGATCGCCAGGTGGCGCTCGAGCACGGCGTACGTGTCGGGCTGCGGCTCGAAGGCATGCACATGGCCGGAGGCCCCGATGAGCCGCGCCGCCCAGAGCGTCATGAGGCCGAGGTTGGCGCCGACGTCGATGAAAGCGTCCCCGGGCCGCAGGACCTTCCGCATGACGTGCAGCGTCCCCTCCTCATAGATGCCGTGGTAGTAGAGCGCGGTCTCGAGGACCGGATCAAAGCAGGGATCGACCAACATGGAGAATCCCAACGTGGTGGGGATCACCGCCGGCCCGGACGGATAGGGCATGATCCGCTTGGCGATCTTCCCGAGCCCCCAGCCGATCCCTTCGAAGCGCTCGGAGCAGTACCGCTGCCCGAACCTGGAAATCGCCCTGGATAATCGGACGCGCACCGGATAGGCGCGAGGCACCTCCATGAAACGCGCCTGTGCCAGCCGCGCCTCTCCGTCAGCGGAGGGCGGCTTCAGCGGTGCAGGCCGGATGAGCGGCATCAGGCGATCTCCTCGGCAAGTAGCTCGGGTGCCCGCACGGCCGCTGGAGACAGACGAGGGCCCGCACCGCGCAGTTTCGGCCGCAGCGAGACTCGGTAGTACGCCCACCACAGGCCGTGGCTGAGCAGCCCGCCGACGGCGAACCAGACCACCGCCGTGCCCGTCGCCCCCCATCGCGGCGCGGCGATGACAAACCCGATCATGCAGAGTCCATTCACCAGCGCCATGCTCATCAGGAGGAACCGCACCGCCCCGAGCGCGTAGGCGAGCGGGCGAAACCAGGAGAAGGCCAGCCAGATCGCCGCAGCCGCCAGCAGCAGTTGGGTGGCGGCAACGGCCGGCTGATACGCCGCCCCCACGGTCAAGCGGATCAGCATGGGCACGAAGGGTAGCCCCAGGCACACGAGCCCGGCCAACGGCAGGCTGATCCTCACCACATACCGCCGAATGGTCTGCAGCAGCTCCCCGCGCTCGGCCGATGCCCAGTACCTCGCCAGCCGCGGGGCGAGCACCTCCTGCAGCGGGTGCACCAGCAGGTTGACCAGCCCCATCAGTTTCTTGGCCAGGCCGTAGTAGCCCGCTTCTGACGGCGTCGTGAAGTAGCCCAGGATCAACAAGTCCCCTTGCTTGCCGAAGAGGCCGACGAGCTCGGTCAGCTCGGTGAACACTAGGAAGCGGAAGATCTCGCGACCTTTGCCCGTCAGGTGGCGCCAGGACGCCGACCACCAGTTGGCACCCCAGGCTTGCTTGATGCGTGGAAACGCGAGGGCCACCAAGAAGATCCCGGCCGCCAGGATCCCGATCATATGGCCGATGATCACGCCCGCCACCCCCCAGCCGCTTGCCACAAGGACCAGGACAGCGAGGACGCCGAGGAGCTTGGCCAGCGACTCGGCCCATGCGACATCACGAAATCGGCCCAGCACGGACAACACCGAGCGCGAGGTGTTGGCCAACCCCCGCGGCAGAAAGACCAGCGCGTAGGCCGCCATCAACCCCGCGGTGCCGGGCGTGTGCACGAGATGGGCCTCGGCCCACCAGGCGGTGGCACCCACCAGCGCGAAGGTCAGCGCGGCGATGGCCAGATCCACCGTGTAGCCCACCTTGCACATGGCCAGCGCGGACTGCGGTTGTTGTTGCGCGGCAAAGGCGCTGACGAACTTCACGGTGGCCGCGCTGCTGCGCGCGTCCAAGACGCCGAACAAGAGTGCTGGGTAGCCCATGATGAGCGTGGCCACCCCGAACTGCTCCGGCCCCAGCCAGCGCGCAACGAGCACACCCTGCACGAACATCAGCGCGCCCATCAGAAACTGGGAAACGCTCAACGTCCCTGCGTCCCGGACGAATTTCGTGCTGAGGGCGACCCTCACCCAGCCGGCCAGGCGTGCGGCCAATCCGTCCTGCTGAGGCCTTGGCATCAGGGCACGGCTCCTGCCAGGACGCGCACCGCCCGCGCGTCCCAACTCCACCGGCTGGCGACGTCCGCAAACGCCCGGTCGGCCAGGCGCTTGCGCAGCGCGACGTCGCGCTGGAGTCTCTCCACCGCCTTCACCCACGCGTCCACGTCATCCGGCGGCACCAGCCAGGCGTTCTCATCATGGACCAGGACTTCCCGCAGGACGGGCAGGTTAGACGCGATGATGGGCTTGCGTGAGGCCATGTACTCGAAGACCTTCAGAGGAGACATCCAGCGGGAGGTCTCCAGCGTGCCGCCTGCCGTCATGACGGCGCGTTGATAGGGCGAGACCAGCACGTCCATGGTCCGGCGAATGCGCTCCACCTGTGCCGGCGGCACGTAGCCGTGCCAGTGCACGTTGTCCAGCCCCGTGGCCTGGCGCTGCCACCGAGCCAGGTCCTCCGGCATGCCGCCGACGATATGCACGTCCACATCCGGCAGGCGGCGCGCCAGCGGAATGAGCACCTCCAGGCCGCGCCCGGGATAGAGGTGGCCGACATATCCCAATTGCAGACGGCCGTTGTGCCGACCCGCCTGCGTCACAGGGCCGTTTGAGCTCACCTCCGCGCCGTCCGGTGCGACGATGACCTGTGCCGGCGAGAGCCGGGGAAAGCGGCGGAGGTACTCCTGCCGCAGCGCCTCAGAGATGACGACCAGCCGCCGGAAGTTGGGGCGTCCAAACAGCCAGGCCTGCAGCCACGCGCCCGTCCACTTCCGTGGCGGGTTGTGGGACTCGAACACGAACGGGCAACCCAGCGACGCGCACGCCCCCAGACTCCAGCCGTCACGCGCATACACCAGATCAGGTCGTTGCGCGCGGACGGCGCGAGCCACCCGCAGGCCGTGGAGCGCGTCGCCGAGGCCTCCGCCTGCGATCCGCCGCACGCGCACGATCTCGAACGTGCGCGCCACGCCGTAGTGGGCATGGAGATCCGCAACCGCCTCGTCTCCGACGCAGGCCAGCAGCGTCACCTGATGCCCCTGCCGGGCGAAGGCCTGGCACATCCGCATCACCTGGATGCTGTTGGCCTGCCGCGACGGAATCGGTGAGGCGCAGAGGTAGGCGATCTTCATTTGAGTTCCGGGGACGCCTCCGGCAGGTTTGCGACGTTGCGGGAGAGCTTCTTCGCCAGCGTCCGCCACAGCGGCTGCCGGCCCCGTCCGGGCAGCCGGAACAGGAAGTCCATGCCGAAACGTCCCGCGATCAGCGGCTGCCCGCGCGTGATCCCCATGTAACTGCCCGCGACCTTCGCCGGAAAGTTCGTGACGTAGCCGGCCTGCGCCGACAACCGAATCGCCAGCGCCGAATCGGCTCCCCATGGGTAGGCCAGGTGCCGCACGGTCTTGCCTGGCAACTGCTCCTCGATGAACCGCTTGGCCTCGCGCAGCTCGCTGCTGAGCGCTGCCTGGCGCTCTTCGGCTGTCTCGAACCGCCCCAGATCGCCATGGCGCCTGCGGAAGTCCCGCGAGGAGGTGGCCAGCTCGCGGCGCCACGCGGGGCGCTCGAAGAACGCCGCACCCCCCCGCTCGGCGACATAGCCTTCGCAGGCGCGCCGCAGCCCCGCATCCTCGAGGTAGTGCCGGCCTGCGCTCATGCGTGGGGCGGCGGTGTACAGCGGGCGGCCCCAAGCCGGGCGGCTCAAGCCATTGGCCATCCACTCGGGAAGCTGAAACGGACTCAGCCGCCTGGCCAGCGCTGGATTGAAGTAGCCTTCGATGCGCGGCGAGGTGAACATCAGCTGGTGTGTCAGCGTGTGGGACTGGAAATCCACGAGCCCGCTCTCATGCATCTGCGTGATCTCGTCCCAGGTCAAAAACGGCTGCTCGCCGGCATCCCGCTGCAGCACGTCCTCGATTCGTGCGCGGCCTGCGGCAAGATCCTCCAGGGTCGGCCCGACCCCGCCCGAGCGGATGCGCCCCGGGATCAGGAACACCACGATCGTCACGCCATAGCGCTTCACGAGCGGCAGCCCCACGCTCCACAGGCTGCCTAGGCCGTCGTCATAGGTCAGCATCACCGCGCGCTGCTCCGGTGCGCGCCGGCCGCAGGCGATCTCGTAGAACTCATCGGCGCTCAGCGTCCGGTAGCCGTTGTCCCGCACGAACGCCAGCTGCGCCTCGAAGAGCGCCGGGGTCACGCCATGTGACGCGAAGACCGGCACGCCGCGCACGCCTCCCCCGTAGACGAAGCGCGGGTAGGCGCCTCCCAACAAATCCACGGCCATCGTCTTGGCATTGCGAATGGCCCGCGAGCCGTTCATCTGATTGGCGCTCCAGCGAACGGAAACAGCCATGGCGGTTCGATCGGACTCATGAACGCCAGCCCCCAGAGGCCGATCAGGCAGTTGAGTGCGACTAAGGCCTTGACGCGTGGCGTGACGCTGCCGCGCAGACCCTGAGCCACCAGCAGCAACAGAAACGGGCTATAGTCGATGCTGAAGCGGAAACCGAACTGCATATCCCCCGATGAGCCATGCAGGAGGCTCGGAATCGACACGAGCAGCGCGCCGAGCGCTGCGCTCCATGTCAGCCACCCGTTCGAAGCCCGGAACATGAGCAGAAGCACCGGGGTCGCGAGGAAGAGTGCCAGGCCGCTCTGCGAGGGCACCACATAGGGGAAGCGGTCAATGAGCAACGGCGGTCCGAAGAGGTGAAGCCACAGATTTCTCGGCAGGTAGCTCAGATCAAAGATCCCCTTCGTGTACCACCGCTCCTCCAACACCCCAGGGATGAGGTGGTAGCCGACGTCGAAGATGGTCTGATAGCGCACCCAGTTATAGGCCATGTTCAGGCCGATGAAGAGTCCGACACCCGCTAAGAGCAGCGCTGCCCGGCGTCCTTTGGCGGCCCGATTGCGGGTGACCAGATAGAGAAAGACCGGTGTGGCCAACACGATCGGCAGCCGGCACAGGGTTGCCGCGCCCAGACAGAGGCCGATGAGCAGCGGGCGGCTCCTCCCGAATGTTTCCCAGAGTGCTCCTAGCAGAAAGACGACACCCGTCACATGGGCAAAGTGCCATGAGGAGCCCTTAAGTGACGTGTACCAGAACGCTGTTCCGAACCCGAAGACAACCGTCACCCACGCGCCGACGGGCGCCGTGAAGCCCGCGCGGCGCAGGACGAGATAACAGAGGCCAACGGCGTACGACGCGATCAGGATCGACACGGCTGACATGGGCAGCGTCGGTCCGAAGAGTGCGACGAATGGCATGAGGACGACGGCCGGCATGGGGGGATAGCAGACATAGGACTTACCGTTGTACGGGATCACCTCAGTCAAGTGGGGCGCTTGCGCCGGATCGATGTCCAACCGGCCTTGAAGGAATGCTTGGGCCAGGTAGGCGTAGTGGGTTTGGTCCGATGGCGCGGTCTTCCCGACGAGCGCGCCGAGGACCACGACGCCCGCATAGATGGCCAACGTCGCCAGCACAAACGTCCAGAAGCCGCGGCGGTCACTGGACCGGACCACCCGCGCCTCCCCGATAAAACGAGCCACCTCCGGCTGACGTGTCCTCATCGCTTACGTGACCACCTCGTGTGTCGTATGAAGCGCCTCGGTTGACGGAGCCTCCTGCCACGCGTTCCGTTCCAGCATCCGCAGCCACACTTCCAGGGTCAGGAGGCTCCACAGCGGCATCCCGTGATTGCGGCTGCCCGCCATCTGCTCTTGCCAAAGCGATGTGACCGCCTCGGGCCGGAGATAGCGCCGCAGCCGCGCCTGTGGGCTCAGCAGCAGATCGTGCACGGGCTGCTGCAGCTCCGTGCGAAACCAGTGATCGAGCGGGACGCGGAAACCTTGCTTTCGCCGGCGCGCGATCGCCGGGGGCAACAGGTCGTGGCACGCCTCCTTGAGGATCACCTTGGTGCAACCGCCGTCGAGTTTCATCCGGTCGGGCAGCCGCGCGGCGAACTCGATCAGCTCGGTGTCCAGAAACGGCGAGCGTGTTTCCAGCCCGTGCGCCATGCTGCACCGGTCCGTCTTCACATTGACGTCGCCCGGCAAGTACTCCTGGCTGTTGAAGTACAGCGCCTGCGCCATTGGTGAGCGTTTCGCGACGCGGGCCAGATGCCGCTGCGCTGGCGCCAGCCAGGCCCCGTTTGAGGATGCATGGCTGAGCACGTCCGGATGCAGCAGTGCGGCGGGGGCGGGAAAGTACGCAACCCACCGGACCAACTGCTCCTCCCAGGGGTGCCGAGCCGCCTCGCAGAAGCGACGCGCCTCGCGGAGCAGCCGGAGACGCTGGCTGCCCGACGGCAGCTGCCGCAGTCCCCACGCCAACGTGGCGAAGACCCACCGGGGCGCGCGCGTTGAGAGCACGGCCGCCTGAAACCACCGATACCCGGCGAACACCTCATCGCCGCCGTCGCCATTCAGCGCGACGGTCACGTGTTGCCTTGCCAGTTGGCAGAGCAAGTAGGTCGGAATAGCTGAGACGTCGCCGAAGGGCTGGTCATGATGCCACACCAGCCGCTCCAACAGCGCAAAGGCCTTGGGCTCGACGAGAAACTCGGTGTGACGGCTTCCCACGTGCCGGGCCGCCGCGCGCGCGTGTGCGGTCTCATCGTAGTCGGGGCTGCCCCGGAAGCCGATGCTGAAGGTGTGCACCGGCTGCTCCAGGAGCCGGCTCATCAGTCCGACCACGATGGTGGAATCGATCCCGCCGCTCAAAAATGCTCCCAGCGGCACGTCCGCGATGAGCCGTTTGCGGACCGCGTCGGTGAGACGCTCCCGCACGCCCTGCCGCGCCTGCGCACGCGAGAGGCGGCTGGGGGCTTCCGGCACCGGCCAGCTCCAGTACGGCTGCTCGTGCCGTGACCCGCTGGGCCACTCCAGGGACAGCCGGGTCGCCGGCGCCAGAGACGCGATGCCACGATAGAACGTCCCAGGGGCGGGCACGTACCCGTAGGTCAGATACAGCGGCAGGCTGCCGGGCTCCACCTCGCAGGGCACCGCCGGGTGTGCGAGCAGCGCCTTGATTTCTGAGGCGAAGACGATCCGGTGCGCATCGGCCCAGTAGAACAGGGGCTTCTTGCCGGTCCGATCCCGCGCGAGGAGCAGGCGCCGCCGCGCCAGATCCACCACCGCCAGAGCAAACATGCCGTCCAACCGGCTCACGCACTCCTCGCCCCACTGCTCATAGGCCTGCAGTGCTACCTCGGTGTCCGACTGGCTGCGGAACCGGCGCCCATAGCCCTCCAACTCGCGGCGCAGCTCGCGAAAGTTATAGATCTCGCCGTTAAAGACGAGCCACACCGTGCGCTGGGGATTCGCCATCGGCTGGTTGGCCGCCTCGGAGAGATCGATCACCTTCAGCCGCGTATGCCCCAAGCCAACGCCTGGCGCCGGCCGGGCAACACCCACCGCATCCGGCCCGCGGTGGCGCAGCCGCCCGGCCATCCGCGCGAGCAGATCCTCGGCGACCATGGCTCCGTCGAAATTGATGACCCCGACAATCCCACACATGCAGGCGCTCCTACCTTCCCTTCGGCTGGCCAGCCCCATTGCACAATGCCGCAAGAAACTCCTGATGCCGCCGCGCGAGCACCTCCAGCGAAAACCGCGCTTCAATCGTCTGTCGCGCCGCCACCCGCCATGTCGCGGCCAGTCCCTGGTCGTTTCGGACCTCGAGCACCGCGCGCTCAAGCGCCTCCGGACTCGCCGGGGCGACCAACCGTCCGTTAACGCCGTCGGTGATGAGATCCGGAATGCCGCCGACCCGCGTGGCTACGCACGGCAGCCCGCAGGCCATCGCTTCCATGAGGGCATTGGGGAGCGCTTCGAACTCGGTGGGCAACACGTAGAGATCGAGGCTTCGCAGATACTCCGGCACGTTCTCCACGAACCCCGTGAAGGTTACGCGGTCCTCCACCTGCAAGGTTTTGACCATCGCTCGCAGCGCCGTTTCCTGCGAGAGGAACTGGTGCTGCCCCGACCCGATGAGCACGACATGCGCGTCCGGCGCCCGCCGCAGGATCCCCGGCAAGGCGGCCAGCAGATGATTCACCCCCTTGCCGCGGCTCAACTTGCCCGAGTAGCCGATGAGGTACCGATCCGTCGGCAGCCCCAGCCGTGCGCGCAGCGTGCTGCGATCGACCCCGTTCAGCGGCGCGAAGCGCGCCGTGTCCACTCCGCCCGGCAGCCAGGCGATCCGCTCGCGCGGCACGCCGCCGTCCGTGAATTCCCGCGTGATGGCCTCGCAGTTGCTCACGAACCCGTCGGCGCGTCGCAGGAGCGCCATCCTGAGTGTCAGCGGCGTGGCGAGCCACGAGAGCGCCCGTGTGGGCAACATGCCGTTTTCGGCGACGTAGCGGCCGGAAAACTCGCCACAGATGCCCGCCCGCAACACGCACCGCTTGCCAAGCAGCCGCGCCACCAGGAGCCCGACGGGGCCCAGCACGCGGAAGTTGGACACATAGATCACGTCGTAGGTGCGGCGCAGTTGCACCAGCTTCGCGACGGCCCACGGGATCATGAGGTACTTGCCGAAGCGCGGCATGCCGGATGGCGGCACCCGGTGCACCTCCACACCGTCGAGCCGCTCGCGGGGCGCAAACTCAGGCCGCACCCGCCGCGTCACGATCGACACGCGGAGCCCTTGTGCCGCTAACCGGCTCGTGATATTGCGGACGTACGTCTCGCCCCCGCCGACAATGGGATGGAACAACTCGATCAGCACGCAGATGCCGGGCGCCTGCGGCGCGCGGCCTGCGCCGGGACGCTCCGCCGCCAGGACCCGCTCGTAATATGCGAGGTAGCGCTGCGCAACCGTCGCGGTGTCGAAGCGCGCGAGCGTCGTCAACCCGCCCTGCACCAGCGCGCGCGCCAACTCCGGCTCAGCGAGGACTCGGCTGACGGCTTCGGCCATCGCCTGGGCATTACGCGCCGGGACCATGAGGACGTTGCGGCCGTCCTCGTAGATGCCCCTGAAGACCTCGAGGTCGGTGATCACGACCGGGGTCTGCGCGGCGAACGACTCCAGCCCGACCGAGGGAAACCCTTCGCCGTAGACGGACGCGATGACGTTGACATCGAAGAGCCGCAGATACGGCATGACATCGGCCTGATAGCCGACGAAGCGAACCCGGTCTTGAATCCCAAGGGCCGCGGCCTGCTCTTTCAGCGCCTGCTCGAGCGGGCCGGCGCCGACGACGACGATCGCCACGCGGCCAAGACGCGCGATCACGCGCTGGGCGGCCTGGAGGAAGTCGGTGTGCCCCTTCATCTCGGCCAGCCGGCCCACGATGCCGACCACCCGCTCCTCCGGCGCAATCCCAAGCTGCGCGCGCAGGGCGCGCACGGCCCCGTCATCGGCGCGGCGCATCCGTTCCACCGGCACGCCGTTGCCGATGACCTCGATCGGCGTGCGCCGGATGTGCCGGGCGCTGCGCATGAAGTCCGCCACGCCCTCCGCGACTGCGATAGCACCCTGCTGCCGGTTGCGCAGCAGCCAATCCGCCACGCGCTGGTAGGCGGGCATGCGCGGGTCCACGAAATGCTCCTGCACCACGACCGGCACGCGCAGCCACCACCCCGCGAGGCGCCCGAACGTCCACGCCGCGTAGCCGCTCAGATGCAGCACGTGCGGCTGCCAGCGCCGGATGAGGCGCAGCAGATCACCCAGCGTCCGCGGATCGAGCTTGCCCCGGCCGAGGCTGACGACGTCCACCCCGGCCTCGCGCAGCGTCTGCGCCGCTGGCGCATCCGCCCGGAGGTTGCACAGCATGACGGCGTAGCGCGCAGGGTTGTAGTGCCGCACGCGGTAGGCGATCTGGCGCGCCGGTCCCGCAACTTGGGAACCGTCCACGCTCAGCTTGTCCATGATGTGAAGGATGCGCACCTGGTCCATGCTCCTACCGTCCTCGTGCCCCGCTGTCCTGCATAACCGCCTCCGCGGCCGTCGGCGACGTGACCGTCAGTGCCTCAGGGAACGGATACGCCCGCTGGGTCTGCCACTCGAAGACGGATGCGTCTCCGTTGACCGCAAACCCTGAACGCTGCCAGAACTCCAGACAGGGCATGTTCTTCGCCGTGGGCTGGTAGCGCGCTTCGACCCGCCGCAGGCTCCACGCTTTGGCTTGCGCCACCGCCGCGGCCGCCATGGCCTCCTCGACCTTGCGGCCCATCACGCGGCAGCTCAGCACGAAGTCCACGATGCGGGCCGTCGTTCCATCGCGCTCCACGCTGAGCAGGCCGGTCAGCCCGGAGGAGCCGAACCGGTCCGTCACGGACACCGTCCACAGCGTCCGCTGCGGATGCGAGGCCCACAGGAACAGCTCCGACTCCGTCATCCGGCGCGTGCTGAGGTTCATCTGGTTCGTCTTGTTGAGCAGCTGTGTGGCGCGCGCCAGGTTCGACCCGGAGAGCGGCTCGAATGCGACGCTCACGCGCAGGGTCTTGAGCCAATCCTCAAGCGAACCCACCTGGCTTTTCAGCTCGGAGCGCTGCCGCTCCGTGATGTACAGGCGCGTGCGCTCCCGGTCTTCCCGGCTCACCGACGCGCGCTCAAAACACCGCAGGCTCATCAAGGCCTTCCGGTACCCCATGGGATCGCTGGGCCACTCCGGCACCAAGACCTCCGGCAGCGCTTCCCTGACCCGTGCTTGCTCAACCGGATGGTCGTCGATGAACACCACGGACTGCAGGCCGAGGTTCAGTTCCTCCACCAGCTCCGCGACGTTCTGCGCCTTGTCGTTCCAGTTGATCCGCCACCCGGCAAAATCTTCTTGGCGGAGCACCATCTCGGGATGCTTGGCGATGGCGTCAAGCGCCACGCGCTCGTCGTTCTTGCTGATCACCCCGAGCAGCACGCCGCGCGCCGCCAGCGCCTTGAGTGCGCGTTGGAAGTCGACGAACGCCTCGCCCGCCTGGTCATGGCCGCCCAGCGTCAGATGCTCCCAGCCGACATCGCCCAGGACGCCGCCCCACAGCGTCTCGTCCAAATCGAGCAGGATCAGCTTCCTGGATTGCCCGCTTAAGCCGAGGAGGGCGGCCCTGACGTCCCTGGCCGCCGCCTGAAACACGTCAGGACTGAAGGGGACTTTGGCCATGTACCAGAGTTTCGGGTTCGTGGCTCGTGGTCCGGCCGCCTCGATCCAGCGCTGCGCATTGAGCAGATGGATGCCGGCAGCGCCCGCCAGGCGCTCCGCCAGCCGCAGGTTCATCCGCATGAGCACGTTGGTGGCACCGGTCTCGTGCTGCAGCTCCAGCAGCCCTACGCCGCTGTGGTGCGCCGGCAGCACCCAGCCTGGCACCAGCACGCATCCCGTCCGGCCGGCGATCCCGATCAATTGCGCGGCGTAGTGGTCAACGTCCTCGATCACCCGGGTGAGATCGACGAGCTCGCCGTCGAGTAGGCGGCCAAACGCCTCGCTCACCGCCTGCGGCTGCGTCCAGACGATCACGACGTCGGGCCGCGGCGACCAGCAGGCGTGGCCGGCGTCCAGGAGCAGCGGCGCCACCTGCCCGAAGGGGGCGGCGTGCGCCTCGATGGCCGGCAGGGCCGGCTCCTGGCTGAGGTAGCCGGCAAAGTTCTCCGCATTGAAGTCCGAAATCACCACGCACCGTGACATCAGCCGTTCACCACCGTGGCAATGTATCCCGCCAGCGCCTGCACCGTGCGCAGCGGGCTGTTGGTTTGCGAACGCATCCGCTCATCCGCCAGGTTGACGGTCACCCCGAACTCCTCAGCCATCTCCTCTTCGACCGCTACGACCAGGTTCACGAGGCCCAGCGAATCCAGCGGGCTCTCCGGGCCGAGCAGCACGGCATCGGCGGCCTTGCGCAGCCGTTGCGCCGGCGGCCTTGCCTGATTGACCGTGTCGATCGCCCTGAAAATCGCCTGCATGACTCGCTCGTTCGTTACGGTCATCACGCCCCGCAAGCACCAAGCACCAAATCCCAACTTCCAAACAAGCTCCAAATTCCAAACCGGTTTGGTGCTTGGAGCTTGGTCATTTCGTATGGTCATTTCGCGGCAAAAACACGAGTTTTTGATATGGAGCTGCAATCGTCATTGCCGGCACATCCTCCCGGATGACCGCGCCCGCCCCGATCACCGAGCCCTTGCCGATGCGCACGCCGTCCTGCACGATCACGCCGGCGCCGAGCCAGACGTCGTCTTCGATCACCACCGGCCCCTTCGAGTACAGGCCCTGGTCTCTGATCGGCTTCGTGGGATCGTCCGTGTGATAGCGCCCGCCGCCGATGTAGCACTGGCCGGCCATCATCACCGCGCTGCCGAGCCGGATGCCGCTCACCGAGCTGAGCTGGCACTGGCTGCCGATCGTGCAGCGATCGCCGATCGCGATCGGGCCCACCTTCGCCTGGATGATCGTGTCGCGCGCGATGAGGACGTCGTTGCCGATGCGAATGCCCTCGGGGCCCGCCCCCTTCGCGTCCAGGAGGCAACCGTCGTCGATGGCCACCCGATCCCCGACGCTGATCTGTCCCGGGTGGCGCAGGCTGATGTTCCGGCCCCACAGCGCGCCACGACCCGAGCGATTGAGGAGGCGCGGATAGAGCGCCTTGCGCAGCCAGAAGCCGAGCGCGCCGGGCATCGGGCCGCACAGCATGACGATCAGCTCGAAGCGCACCAACGCCCCCAGGCCCTCGCGCCCGACGAAGAACGACTGGTACTTTGTGACGGAGGACGCCTCTCGGGCGTACAGCGTTTCAAGGACCACTTCCTTATGCACGTCACACATCTGCATGGAGTGAGGGGTTAGCGCGTCAATCCGCGCGCCGCCAGCTCTTCGATCGCCTGCTCTACCCGGTCCACCGCCTGGGTCTGCTGCGCCCACGCCACCAGCTCCGCGATCCCCTTGCGCAGGGGCACCGACGGCTCAAAACCCAGCCGCTGGCGGATCTTCGTGATGTCCGCGTAGCAGTGGCGGATGTCGCCCGCCCGGAACTGCTGGACGATCTCGGGCCGGATGTCGACGCCGAGCGCCTCCGCCAGCACCTGCGCGATCTGCAGGATGCTGGTGGAGGTCCCGGTGCCGACGTTGAAGACGTCGAAGTCGGCCTCCGGCCGCTCCATCGCCAGCAGGTTCGCCCGGACGATGTCGCGCACATGGATGAAGTCCCGGCTCTGCCGGCCGTCCTCGAAGATTTTCGGCGCTTTGCCGTTGCGCAGCCGGGAGCTGAAGATCGCCGCGACACCGGTGTACGGGTTGGACAGCGATTGCCGCGGGCCGTAGATGTTGAAGTACCGCAGTGCGACCGTCGGGATGTTGTACGCCCGGCCGATGGTCAGGCAGAGCTCCTCCTGGTCGCGCTTGGTAATCGCGTAGACGGAGGTGGGCAGCAGCGGCTTCGTCTCCGCCGCGGGCTCAGGAGCCGCAAGCTTGCCGCACTGCGGGCAACGGACCTCCCACTCCCGGGCCGCCAACTGCTCCGTCGGCCGCAGGCTCGGATAGACCACGCCGCAGGCGGGGCAGCGGTACTGCCCTTCGCCGTAAATCGACATCGACGAGGCGACGATGAGTTTCTCCACCTGGTCGCGGCCGCTGCTGAGCTCCTCCAGCAAGATGGCGGTGCCCAGCGTATTCGCTTCGACGTAGCGGACAATCTCGTACATCGATTGGCCCACGCCGACCTCGGCCGCATCGTGAAACACGACCGAGACGCCCTTCAGAGCGCGCCGCCAGACCTGCCGGTCGCGGACGTCGCCCTGGATGAATTCGGCCTGCTTCGGCAGGTAGGCGGGCGCCGTGGCATTGGCTCCGTGCACTTGGGGCACGAGCACATCCAGCACCCGCACCTGATGCCCGCCACGCAGCAATTCATCGACGAGGTGAGACCCGACAAACCCCGCCCCTCCGGTCACCAGCACCCGCTTAGCCATCAACGGTCATCCTTTCTGCTGAGGGCGTCATAACCTTCTGACAGCGTGCGGACAAACACGTCATAGCTATGCCGCGCCGTGGCGGCGTGCTGCGCGGCGTGCCCCAACCGCTGCCGCAGCGAGGCGTCCTCAAGCAAGCGGAGCATGGCCTCGGCAAACGGCACTGGGCTGGGTGCGGCCAGCATGGCAATGCCGGCATCGAGCACCTGCGTGTGCGTGGGCAGATCGGTGGCGAGGATGGCTTTGCCGGCGCCCAGATACGAATAGATCTTCATGGGGGTGTTGCGGCCCAGCACCCGCGGCGAGACCACCAGATCGGCCGCCGCCAGGTAGTCGCCCAACTGTCCCACCGGCCTCGGACCGAGGAACAGGGCGGCGCTATCCAGTTGCAGCCGGCGCGCCTGAGCCTGATAGGTGTGCACGGATGCCGCAGCGCCCCCGATCACGACGAGCCGCGCGTCGGGCCGCCGGCGATGGGCGAGCGCAAAGCTCTCCAGCAGCAAGTCAATGCCCTGATAGCGCTCCAGATTGCCGACGTACATGACGATGGGTCCGGCCACGCCAAGCCGTTGCTGCAATTCAGCCTCGACGCCGCGGCCGTCCGCGCGCAACGGGGCCGCCAGGCAGATGTCGCGCAGGATGGTCACGCGCCGCGCGCCGTGGGAGCGCGCAATCGCTCCGAGCGCATCGCAGACCGGCAGTACCACCTCGGCGTGGCGGACCATGAGCCGCTCGCACCATCGCAGCCAAGGCCGCAGCGGCCTCGACCAGGCGTACTTGTCCACGATCTGCTCCACCAGCGAGGAATCCATGTCATACAGGTACGGCACGCCGAAGAACCGCTTGATGAGGAGGGCGATGAAGGCGGACTCCTCCACGGCATGCACGACGTCATAGCCGCCACGCTGCGCCATCCGCAGCGCCGACCCTAGCAGCGCCGCGTCGCAGATCAGCTTCTTCAGCGACGGACCAGGCCGGACGTTGCGCACCCACCGCACCGCGCCGATGCGGTGCAGGCGCACGCCCGGATAGCTCATCGGCTGCCCCTCGTGGTACGTCAGCACATCCACGGTGTCGCCGCGGGCGGAGAGCACGCGCAAGACCAGGTCCACCGCCATCGGCGTGCCGCGCTCCTGATAGAAGGGGTGCGGGGCCAGCAATAAAATTTTCATCGATCCGCTCCCACCAACCGGCGGCCGTTGACCGGCTCAAGATAGCCGTGCTCCTCGTACCATCGGATCGTCCGGCGGATGCCCTCGAGCAGCGACACCTGGGGCCGGAAGCCTAGCACCCGCTTCGCTTTCTCGATGCGGAAGGCGCGGTTGTTCTTGAAAAAGCTGAGGCGGCGGCGGTGCAGCGGGGGCTCGATCCCTAGCGGCGCGCACACCGTTTCGACGCAGGCCGCGACCCACTGCATGGGTGCTAGCGGCAGCCGCAGCGTGGGCGGTGCCACGTGGAGCTCCACCGCGATCAGGCGGACGAGCTCATTCAGCGGCACGTAGTCCTCTCCACCCACGATAAACGCCTCGCCAAACGCCTTGGGATTCCGCAGGCACAGCAGGAATCCGGCCACCACATCGTCAATGTAGGCCGGCTGAAAGAGCGCCGTGCCCTGCCCGAACATCACAAACCGCCCCTGGCGAATGAGGCGAAAGAGCTTGAGCATCCGCAGATCGCCCGGGCCGAACATCGAGATCGGCCGGATCACGGTCACCGGCAGCCCGGACGCCTTCGCCCGGTCCCACACGCGCTGCTCCGCAAGCAGCTTGGTCTGCTGGTAGCGGTCGCCCGGATTGAACGGAGTCTGCTCATCAGCCGGAATCGTCCGCACGTCGCCGTGCACGCCGATCGTGCTGCAATGGATGAGCTGTTTCACGCCGTGCCGCTCGCAGGCGCGGAGCACATGGTCCGTCCCGTCCACATTGATGCCGTGCGCCTGCCCGTCGGTGCCGGCCTTGCGGAAATTCGAGACGAGATGCATCACCACCTCGGCCCCCTCGACCGCGCGCTCCACCGCCCGGGCATCCCGGATGTCGCCCCAGACGACCTGGGGATCGTCCGCCGCCGGCGCTTGGCCCTTCGCCTGCGGGCGGGCCCCGGCCCAACCCTCGCCAGCGCCGGGGCGGGCCAGGATCCGCACCGTCTCCCCCAGGCCGCGCAGCTGCCGCACCAGGTGGGAGCCGAGAAACCCGCGGCCGCCCGTCACGAGGATGGCACCCATCAGCGCACCACGCCTGCCTGAACGGGCCCCGGCCCGACCCTCGCCAGCGCCGGGGCGGGCCCCACCTCAACGGTGGCGAGCAGCATGTAGCCGCTGCGCCACCACAACAGGCGGTCCAGTTGGGCCACCAGCCACAGCAGCGGATACGAGACGCGGTAGAGACGGAAGAGCGTCTCATGGCGGCGCACGTCCTGCCCCGTGACCACGGTCCCTTTGACCTGCGCTCCGGACTGCTGCTGCTTCACGGCGCGGATGCCTGCGGTCATCACCGTATCCACGAGCTGCGAGAAAAATTTTGAATACGTCCGGTGCGCAATCAGCGTGCCCCGTGGTCCGATCAGCGCGCGCAACTCCTCCACCGTATAGCCAGGCCGCAGGTGGCCGTGCGCTGCATCCGTCTGTCCGATCGCGTCGCGCAGCCGCCGCAGCCAGCTGTCTTTGCGCAACGGGGTGTTGATGATGAGCCGCCCGCCGGGCACTACGACGCGGCAGGCTTCCTCAACGAACCGGCCGTTCTCGCGCACATGCTCCAGGCAATCCACGAACACCACCCGCTCCAGGCTGGCATCCGGAAACGGCCACGACGCCTCGGCCAGCGGGATGACCCGCTCGCCCACCATCGCGCGGATGGCCTCCACCGTCTGCGCGTCCAAATCCGCGCTCGTCCATGCGCCCCCCTGGCGGCGGAAGAGATAGCTGATGACCCCGTTATCGCCGCCGATATCCAGGCAGCGCAGCCCATCGGTGGGCCCGACAGCCTGGCGCAGCGCCTCCCACTTCTGCCGCTTCAAGACGGAGACCCGGTACAATCGCAACAAGCGCGCTTGGAGCTCGCCATCAGGCGCGCCGGCAGCGATGGGCGGGGCGACCGTCGTCACCGCCGCAGGTGGTGGGATCATCTCGCCGGCATCTCCTGGGCAACAGGCGCCGGTGCCGCTGTCGCTGCCGGCACCGCGAGCGCGCCGCGCCAGCCGCCCCGACGAGCCCGCTCGGCTTCCACGGCACGCACCTCACGCTCAATCCGCGCCGCATCCCACTCCAATTCAACCGCCATGATCGCGGCGCAGTCCTCCAGCGTGGCGCTGGACGGATCGCCAAGCGCTGCCAGGTCCGTACGGCGCAGGATCACGTCGGCCAGCGTCACGGCCATCTCGTCCCGGATCGCGTGGATCACTTCAGCCTTCAATACCTCGTTCGACCCGGCGACCAGCTCGCCCCAGACGAGGTTCTCTCTGACGAGCTTGAGCACATCCGTGTAGGCGGACCCGTAGCTGGACACAAGGTGCCGCGTCACGCGCCGGGGCAGCTGCCACAGCCGATCGTCCAGAGCCTGGTCGAGGAACGCCTCGAACCGCTCGATGTTCCCGCCCCACAACGGCGTGGTGCGGCTCCGGGATGGTCGCGGCGGCGCGCCCAGTTTCGCCAACGCCAAGTCAATGGCCTGTTCCGCGACATCCCGCGCGGTGGTGTACTTCACCCCGACGACGGAGAGCAGCCCCTCGATCCCGTCGCGCTTTGCGTGGTCGATGAGCTGGGAATGTTTCAGCGCCGCCTGCGCCCCCTTGGCGGCCGGGACCAACCCGACGTAGGCGGCCAGCACGTCTTGGCGTTTCAGGCGCGCTGCAGGATAGGCGGCGTTGATCTCCGCGATGAAGTCGTCGATCTCCGCGGGGCTCGCCTGGCAGCGACCTGGATCGCCCGTGTAGCGCCGATACGACGTGCCCACCAGCGTGCAGCCCCGCCACGGCGTCATGAACAACAGCCCTGGAGTCGTGCCGTTCGGGTGGCGCGTTGGCAAGCCGACGGCGACCCCCTGGAAAGTCAGCGACCGCGTCAGGAGCACCATCCCCTTGAGGAAGGCCATAGGCTCCGGCGCACGGCGGTGGCCGTTTCCGCCGATTGGCAGGGTGTCGATCCAAGGACCGCTGGTGTTGAGCACGAGGCGCGCGCGGATGTCCAAGCGCCGCCCGCTCAGGACGTCGCAGGCCGCCACCCCGCTGATGCGGTTGCCGTCCCGACGCCACCCCGTCACCTGCACATAGTTGGCTGCATCGGCTCCGGCCTCGGCGGCTGAACGGACAAACGAGAGCGTCAGGCGCTCGGTGTTGTCGATGTGGGCATCGTGCCACAATGCGCCTCCGGCCAACCCGCTCGAGGGCAGCCCGGGGACCAGGCGCCGGCACGCCGCGGCCGACAGGAGACGGCCGTGTGGGATGCGGTGGCTGGGATCCGTCAGGTCCCGGTTGCGGTCGCAGGCGATGACGTCGTTGAGCCAGAGTGCTGCGCCCATCACCAGCGGGTGGCGCAGGCTGCCGCGATGCAGCGGCAGGAGAAACGGCTGGGGATGCACCAGGTGGGGAGCGATGCGCAACAAGGTGCTGCGCTCGCGGATGGACTCGCGCATCCGCTTCACATCCAGTGACTGCAGATAGCGCAAGCCCCCGTGGACGATCTTCTGGGAGTTGGCCGACGTCGCAGCCCCGAAATCACCCTGGTCCACGAGCGCGACGGACAGCCCGCGGAGGGCTGCCTCCCACGCGGCGCAGGCGCCGTGGATGCCCCCGCCGACCACCACCACGTCGTAGCAAGTTGTACCAAGCCTGTCGATGGCTCTCTGCATCGGCGAATCCTCGAGGGGTGAAGCGGCTTACCGGGAGAAGCGCAGCGCCAGCGCAGGCAGGAAGATCGTGGTGCCCAGCGCCACAGCTCCCACGGACGCGACAAGCACCGCGGCGGCCGCCATGTCCTTGATGAGCTTCACTGAGGGATCGAAGGCCGATCCCGCGTGATGGTCCAGCGTGGACTCAATCGACGTGTTCATCAGCTCCGCGAAGAGGACCAGCGCGACGAGCACGACAATCAGGGCGAGCTGATGGCTGGGGAGTCGCAGGAGAGCCGCGAGGAGGATGGCGGCCGCGCCGACCAAGAGCTGGATGCGGACATTGCGCTGCGTCGCGAAGGCGTAGCGCAACCCGTCGAGCGCGCAGAGGACGCTGCGGCGCAACGACGACGGCGCATCGGGCTGGAAGCGGCGGCGCGGCACGTTACCGAACCGCGGCGATGGGCTCTGCGGCATGCCGCGCCGGCTCCTGTTTCGACTCGCCGTAGTACTGGTAGTAGGTGGGCAGGTAGTAGGGCGCGTGCGTGAGGACGCAGCCGAGGAGGTTCGCCTTGACCTGCTCGAGCAGCCCTTGGGCCTGCGCGACCGTCTTGCGCTGCGTCTTGCCGGCGCGCACGACCAGCAGCACGCCATCGGCCTGAGAGGCGAGAATCCCCGTATCCGCCACCGCCAGCACGGGCGGCGTGTCGATGAGGATCAGATCAAACTGCGTCTTGAGGCCGGCCAGGAGCCGCTTCATGTTGAAGGACTGCAGCAGCTCCGCGGGGTGCTCCACCGCCGGACCGGAGGGAAGAATTGTCAGGGACGGCGTCTGCAGGGAGAGCAACGAACCGTTGAGGAGGCCGCCGTTCGTGAGGACCGTGGAGACCCCCTTCGGCCGCTCGGTGAACCCAAGCCACCGGTGGATGGAGCTGCGGCGCAGGTCGGCGTCCACCAGCGCCACGCGCAGGCTTTCCTGGCGTGCCAGCGTCAGCGCCAGGTTGATCGCGGTCACGGTCTTGCCCTCGCCGTTCAGCGCGCTGGTGACCACGATCGCCTTCGGACCCTGGCGCAGCCGCAGGGACTGCAGATTGAACTTCAGGATGCGGTACTGCTCGGCGATCGGCGACTTGCTGTCCGCGGCGCTGACGATATGCGGATCGATCTGCACTTCCCCGATGGTGGCGACCTCGCCGATTCGAGACGGTGTTGCGGCGACCACCGGCTCGGCCAGGGGGATTCGCACCCGCTCCGTCGTCGGCACCGTCGGCTGCTCCTGATCGCGCTGCAGCCGCCCCCGCGCGGCTTTCTCCAGAGCCTGCGTGATTTTACTCATGGATTCCTCCAATGGCTGAGAGGGTTTGTGCGAGCCTGAATTGCGCCTCCTCGATGCGCTGCTGCAAGGTCTGAGCGCGCTGCTGGCACTGCGCCAGCTCGGCTTGCGCCCGCCCGACCTCCTGGGCGAGTGCGTGGCCTTCCCGCAACGCCTCCAACCGCTTGATCTGCGAGGCCCTGGCCGCCGTCAACGAGGCGAGTTGTTGATCGGACTCCCGCAGCTGCCGCTCCGCCAGTGCGACCATCTCCTGGACGGTCGCGGGGGACCCCTTGGTCGACGACGGCGACAGTGTTCCGGCGGGAGCGCCGGCCGGCGCGCCGTTCGATGCCGGCTCCTTGCGGGTCGGTGGTGTGGTACCCTCCAGTAAATTGATGATCCTGCTCATGAGGCGACCTCGCACGTGGTGGACATGCCGCGGTCCGTCAAGCCGGGGAGTTCCTGTACCACTTCATCCACAATGCTCCGATCGATGGTCTTCTGGTCGTTCACATACGCCGTGAGCAGCGCCCGATCGCAGAGCCCGTTGATGAGCCGCGGAACCCCGCGGGCGTGCTCGAACACCCGCGCGAGGGCGGCGCGGTCGAAAATGGCGGCCCCGTTGGCGCCGGCCACATGCAGCCGGTGCGTCACGTAGTCCGCGGTCTCCTCCGCATCCAGCGGGCCGAGGTGGTAGTGCAGCGTCACCCGTTGGCGCAGCTGGGTCAGCTCCCGCAGCCACAGCTTGGCCTTCAATTCCGGCTGGCCCATGAGGATGATCTGGATGAGCTTGTCCGTCTCCGTCTCGAGGTTCGAGAGCATGCGCACCTCTTCCAACACGGCCGGTTTGAGGTTCTGGGCCTCGTCGATGAGCAGCACGACGTTGTTGTCGTCGCGCAACTGGTCGACCAGAAACATGTTTAGGACGCCGATGAGCTGGGTCTTCGTGCCCTCGGGGTTGAACGGCACTTCCAACTCCTCCAGCGTGGAGGCGATCAGCTCCTTCGCGGTCAGATGCGTGTTGCGGATGATGGCGGTTTTCGTGGCGGGATCCAGCTTGTGGAAGAGCATGCGGGAGACGGTCGTCTTGCCGGAGCCGATCTCCCCCGTGATCACGACAAAGCCCCGGCGCTCCTCGATGGCGTAGACCATGTGGTTGAGCGCATCGGTGTGCTTCGCCGACGGGAAGAAGTACCGCGTGTTCGGCGTCATGCTGAAGGGGTTCTCTCTCAGCCCGAAGAACGACTCATACATGAGTTACAGCCCCCACCGGAGCAACGCGGCGTCCAGCACGCTCCACACCGGGTTCACCACGTGGGTCTTGAACCAGCCCATCTGTTGCTTCACGGAGAACCACCCCTTGTGGCGCTGGCGGCGCGCCTCGATGTCCGCCTCCGTGAGGATGGTCGAGATGGTCCCGAGGGTCGGCACGCCCAGCAGCTCCGCGGCCTCTTCGCCCGTCTGGATCGACTGGTCGAAGTACTCGACGAGCACCACCATGCCCGCCCCGAGTGCCACGCCGAAGACGAGCGACACCATCAGCACGTAGAACGCGCGCGGCTTGATGGGCCTGACCGGCAGGCGCGCGTGCTCGATGACGACGAACTTGCCCCCCTCATCGTCTTCGCCGAGCCGCCCCGTGATCTTGGCCCGCTCGAGCTTCTCCAGCAGGCCCCGGTAGATCGTCTCGTTAACCGCGTAGTCGCGGTTCAGCCGCGCCAGTTCCTGCTGCTGGCGGGGTGCGAGCGTCAGGGACGCGGCGGCGGCGTCGTTGAGCTGGACCGTCGTGACACCCTCCGCCGAGACGGCCACTTGAGGGCCGGACGCCGCCGGGGCGGGCACCTCCGGCGCATCGAGCCCCGCCACCAGCGCCTCGTACGCCTCCAGGGCCTTCTCGGCCGTCGCGTCGGCCGGCACGGCGCTGCCGGGTACCAACAACTGGTTCAGCAGCTCGGGGTCCTGCTTGCTGAGCACCCCCTTGGTGACGAGGCGCCGGATCTCGGCGTCCCGCTGGCGCCTGACTTCGTCGATCTGGCGCTTGAGGTCAACCACCCGCGGGTGCTCCGGGGTGTTGTCGATGAGGAACTTTGCGAGCTGCACTTCGAACGTGCGGAGCGAGTAGTTGAGGGCGGTGACGACGGGCATCTCCGTCATGTGCAGTTCCTTGAAGTCCCGCAGGCCGCGCTCCGAATCTTCCAACTTCTTTCGATAGACCCCCAACTCGGCCTCAATGAACCCGACCGCCGTCGCCGCCTCCTTCTCCTGAATCACGGCGTCGCGTTCAATGACCACGTCCGTCAGCGAGTTCACCAGCGCCTGGACTGTGGCGGGCTCATGACCCTGGTAGGTGACTTCGATGAGCGAGCGTCCTCTCAGCCGGACGCTGACATCCTCCCGCAGGCGCCGCACCAGCCGCTCCATCACGGCGGGGTGGCCCTTGGGCAGGTGCGCATCGAGGTGGTGCTTCTGGATCAGCCGCGTCAGGTTTTCCCAGTTCAGGATCTCCTCCCGGAGGGTATTGAGCCGTTCGCTGATCATGGTGGGCACGGCCAGCCCCTGGATCAACGGGTTGATGAGGTTCTCGCTCTGGACGGCGATCAGCGCCTGCGAGAGGTAGATGCGCGGCGCCAGGAGGAAGAACAGCAAGCCCACGACGAGCGTCGAGGCGAACGGCACGAGGAAGAACTGCTTGCGGCGCCGCGCGAGGGCGAGGTAGTCCTGCCAGCCGACTTGGATGTCTCCGGTTCCCGACAGACTCATGGCGGCCTCACAGCGCGGCGAGAAAGGCGACGTTGCGCGCCTTCTCTGCCGGGTTGGTGAGCGAGCCGATGAAGGAGCTGACTCGGCTCCAGAACGTCGAGGGAACGATGACAATGTCTCCGTCGATGAGGTCGATGTTGTCCTTCATGACCCCCTTGAACAGCACCTTCTTGAGGTTAAACACGCGGTAGGTGGGATCATTGGGGTCGGATTTGATGACGTGCACCTTGGTCAGGGCCGCGCCATCCATCACGAGGCCGGAGGCCATGAGCGCGTCGCGGATCTTGATGCTGTCGCCCCGCATCGCATACTTGCCCGGCCGGGCGACCATGCCCAGGATGTAGATCGCTTTCGAATTGAAGCCGACGATCGTCACCTGGACGGTCGGCACGCGCACGTACTGCTTCACGCGCTCCGTGATGATCTGGACGAGCTCGTCCTTTGTGAGGCCGTTGGCCGGGATTTCGCCGATGATGCCGTACTGGATCTTCCCGTCCTGCCCCACGACGAACTTGCCGCTGAACTCCGCCTGTCCGCTCACGTCGATGTAGAGGACGTCATCGGGCCCCAAGGTGTAGGGCCCCATGGTGGTCGCCGGACCGCCGAAGACCGTCTGGCCGGGCAGCGGAGCCGGGTGGGCGTTGGTCAGCTGCCCGGCCGTCTCCGCTGGCTTCATGGGTAGCATCTCTTCAGGAATCGGTTTGTAGCCCACCAGATCCGAGGTGGGAGCGGTCTGAGGGTACGCCGGCTCTGGTCCCTGGGGTTCCTGCTCCGACCCTTGCTCCGCCGCCCGCACGGGCCAGGCGCCGGCACTCAGCGCCAGCATCAGGGCGGCACAGACGCTTCGCTTCACGCTCTTCATGGGGTTCCTCCTCTTCCGCATCATCAATAGACCGCCTCAAAGAACTTCTTGAGTTCGCTCATCTCCTCGGGTGCATAGACGCGCCATCCGCGCCAGTCCCGTCTGGCCTTGCGGATCTTGCCCGCCTTCTCCCACCGGAGGATCGTCTTCGCGCTGACCCCAAGGTCCTTCGCGAGCTCTGTCACCGTCATTCTCCCGTTCACTATTCCGTTCACTTCTGTCACTTCTGCTTCCCTCCAGCTGTACGGACGATGAATATTATAGTAGAGAGGTGTATACGCTTATTCTGTGACAGTACGGGGACAGTACAGGACACTCCTCTGCCTCCCTTATAATAAGCAGCATGTGTGCCAGAACGCTCTATGGTGCTCCACCTGGGAGGCGATGACAGTCATAACATTTTGCTACACTGCATGTTATGTAATTATTTCGCCTGCACATTCGTTGAGGCGCTCGCTAGAACTTCAAGATCCAACCCTGCGGTCTCTCGCAAAAATCAGACTGTAAACCCTCTAATGTAGCTAATCCCAGACAAAGTGTGATTGTCTAGGACAGTCCGGGATATAAATTACTCTTAATTACAATTAAGTAGGTTTAAGTCTCTGGACGAGCTACTCCAAGTGGAGGTCTCTGACAAGGGCTCTGGCGAGCAGTTGGTAGGCGAACGAGGTCGGGTGCCCGTCGTCGGGGATTTTGAGCGGTGCGTCCGGCGATTCGCGCCGCGCGTCGCGGAACAGGGCGGAGTAATCGAGCACGTCAACGCCTCCTGCCTTGAGCAGCTGCGCCATCGCCTTGGCGCGCCGAGCACCCGGATACAACACGACCGTGAACGCGCTGGCAGGAAACTGGCGTCGCACCGATGCCGCAAGCGCTGTAATCAGCTGTGCGGTCCGCTCGAGGTGCCGGTCCGTGATCCGAGGAAGGCTGACGTGCAGGGCTTGCACGATGTGGCTGCGGTGCAGCAACCGGTACGCCTTCGTGCGCCACGGCCAGACCTCCTCAAAGGTCCCGAGGTAGACGGCTTCGCCATCCGGTGTGATCTCGTAGTAGGGCTTCCAGGGACCCCACGCGATCACTTTCGAGGCGCCGACCGTCCGTTCGATATGGTCGTCGATGAACGTGTAGACCCACACGCCATCCGCCTGCCGGATGTCGGCGGTGACGTCGCGTTCCTCAAACATCCTCAGGGTTTCCGCCGGTCCCCCGCCGCGTCGGCCGTAGTTATACGGCTGGGACCGAGTGGTGAGCTGGCCAACGTGATACGGCAGGGTTTCATCATCCTGCACGCCCTCGCCAAAGGTCACCGAGCAGCCCACGAACCCGATGAATCGATTCCGGCCGCGCGTGGAATCGACGGCGGTCATCCGGTAGCCCAGCGCATCCAACGTGTAGACGACGTCGTAGATCGCGGCTCCGGTCCGCTCATCCGTCAGGGTCACCGCGCGCCGCCCGGCCTTCCCGCTGGGGTTCGCGGGCCGGCTCACCCAATCCTGGGCGAACTGCCGCTGCGGTGTCTGCCGGCGCTGCCGCCGCCCCACCATCCGATCGAGGCCGAAGACACCGAGCGCCATGAGGGCCAGGCTGGTGCAGAAGACCAGTCCGCGGACCATCCATGCCGGAAGCGACGTGGCGCGTTGACGAGCCTGTCTGGATCGCATGGCTATCAGGATGGATCGGTGGAAAAGCGCCTGGTCACCGCGCCGCGCTTGTCGGTGCGGGTTGCCGTCACAGAGGTCCCGGTAAATACCAGCAGATCTCTCCAGTTCACTGCCGCGACGGCGAGTCGATCCGCGGATCCATCCCCCTGGACTTGGAACGTGGTCTCTCCCTGGCGAAATGGGATCAGCACGGTATAGAGGGTCGCCGGCAGATCGAGCTCGTAGCCCACCACAATCGCAGGCGCCTGGACCTTCCGGTTCGGTCCGGTGGCGACCCACCCCTGGATCGGGTCCACGGCGCCCGTGATAACCGAGACCTCTGGCGTCGAGCGCCCCCGCGGAACAACCTGCAAGGTGGCGCCGTTAGCGTAGCGAGATCTCACAGCGCCGTCGACAACCGCCGCCTCTGCGTCGGGCGTCAGGTGGAAGAGCTGCTCCGCCCGGTGCCGCCCGGTGCCGCTGATCTGATCGATGATGACCCAGTAGTCAGGTTTCACGAACAGGATGCGGCGCGTGTGGGTGACGGAGCTGCCCAGCGCCGACGCGCCTTGTCCCTCCCCACCGATCGGGGCGTAGCCCTCGTCGTAGGTGCCGGAGGCATCGTCGTACTGGTCGGTGCTGCGCCACCGCGCGTCAGGGACCGGCTTGGCGCGGTCAGCCGCCACCGCCAGCCGATAGCGCGCGTTGCGAGACCGGCTCTGCCCCTGGCCGTCGATGAGGATGGTGTTGTGCGCCCGCGTGCTGACAAAGTAGTCGCGAAAACTCGGATCGCCGGTGTAGGCGTACGCGCCGCCGTCCGTCACCATCACGGCCCCGAAGGCGCTCAGCTCAAAGCTCAGCTTGTCTTCATGGCCGTGAAACCCACCGTATGGGCCCGCGTCAAACATCAGATAGCGGGCCTGCGGCGTCCAGTCGCTGCGCATGACGTAGTAGCCGCTGTACGGAAACGCCACCGAGGTCTGATCCGGCGCTCGGCCCTCGCGGCCGCGCGTCGCGGTGAACAGCACGTCCGGCCGCGCAAAGACTGTGGCCAGCCCCGCGGCGGCCGGGGCCAGATCCTCCTCATTGGTATCGTTGAGCAGCGGCAGCGTGCCGTCGGGCCGCTGCGAGAGGAGGGTGAAGTCGATCATCCGCTCAAGCGCCGCTGCGTAGCCACGAGGCGCAGCGAGCCCGCATGGGCGGGAGAGCGTCAGGGGAACCGTGAAGTGCTCCAGGCAGAGCAGATGGTAGCCGGGTGTGAGCTCGGCGTGCGCCCCGTCCGGATAGATCTGACGCGTGATCTCGGCGGACAGCCGGCCCATCGCCACCCGTCGCCACGCAGGGGCTCGCGCGAACTCGGGCACTGCACACGCCGCGGAGAGCAGCCCGGTGGATTCCACCAGGACGTGGTTGAGCGTGGTGCGAAACCGCATCAGGAATTGCGCGTGGTCATGGATGCTGCCCAGCATGCGCCGCAGCAGCGCCTCAGGGACGTCGGGCGAGCCGGCGAACAGGCGCAAGGCCTCAAGCCAACTGCTGCGAAGCCGCCGGGCGGCTTCGATCAGCCGCCACGAAGGATGCTGCTCGTCTTTCCGTCGCGGCAGCGGATTGTCGCGCAGCCACTCCTCTACCTGATCGGCGAAGGCCCGCGCGTAGCGAGGGTCCCGGGTCAGCCGGTAGGCGCTGCCCAGCACGGGCAGCCAGGGCATCCGGTTCAGGAAGGACATCCACTCCGCGTCGGTCGGGGCGCTGTGGCGCCAATCGATGTCCGCCGGCAGCGTCTTGGTGACGTTGAGCAGCGTGAACGTGTGGCCGACAGCCTGGTCGGCTTCGGCGATGACGCGCGCGGCATCCGTCCGACCGTCCGGCCCGGCGGCCTGCGCCTGGAATTTCCTGCGGAAATGCGCCAGCAAGGCCCGCGTGGCCTCGGCATCCTGGCCCCGGCGCTCCGCCTGGCGCACCGCCGCAAGCTCCGGACGCGACAGGTCAAAGAGCCGCACGAAGTCCCGATCCGTCAGCTCAAGCGCCGAATGGAGTTGATCCACCGGGTTGCGCAGCCGATGCGCCGTCCAGAGCAAGAGCCCTGCGGCGAAGGCCGCGACGGCCAACGCGGCCAGGCGCGCCCTCAGGAAGGGCCTGAAATAC
>Ga0247727_10003324_pt1 | contig 35641 bp, 25 predicted proteins | sample WisWelCaveWW1625_FD_202498 | JGI IMG/M metagenome (GOLD analysis project Ga0247727, IMG submission 202498) | Biofilm microbial communities from Wishing Well Cave, Virginia, United States - WW16-25 | ecosystem: Environmental > Aquatic > Deep subsurface > Groundwater > Cave microbial mat | place...
GTGGCCACCGTCCCCCGGCCCTTGATCGAAAACACGTCTTCGACCGGCATCATGAACGGCTTGTCCTTCACCCGCACCGGGTTCGGAATGTAGCTGTCCACCACCGCCATCAACTCCAGGATGCACTTGTACTCCGGCGCGTTCGGGTCCTGGCTGGCGCTCTCCAGGGCCTTGACCGCGCTCCCGCGCACGATCGGCGTCTGGTCGCCGGGGAAGCCGTAGCTGCTCAAGAGTTCCCGCAGTTCCAACTCCACCAGTTCCAACAGTTCCGGGTCGTCCATCATGTCCACCTTGTTCAGGAAGACCACGATGTAGGGCACTTCCACCTGGCGGGCCAAGAGGACGTGTTCCCGGGTCTGGGGCATGGGGCCGTCGGGGGCGGCCACCACCAGAATCGCCCCGTCCACCTGGGCCGCCCCGGAAATCATGTTCTTGATGTAGTCGCGGTGGCCGGGCATGTCAACGTGGGCGTAGTGGCGCTTTTCGGTCTGATACTCGACGTGGGCGATGTTGATGGTGATGCCGCGCGCCTTTTCTTCGGGGGCGTTGTCAATCTGGTCGTAGGCTTTGAACGAGGCCAGTTTCTTCATCGCCAGGACTTTGGTGATGGCCGCGGTCAGGGTCGTCTTGCCGTGGTCGATGTGGCCCATCGTCCCGACGTTGACGTGCACTTTACTGCGATCAAACTTCTCTTTGGCCATAAATAGACACTCCTACATTGTGCGCGTCAATGCGCGACTTACAGGTTGTTGCTTTTTGAATTACAGAGCCCCCGACGAGACTTGAACTCGTGACCCCCTCCTTACCAAGAAGGTGCTCTACCGTCTGAGCTACGAGGGCATAAGTGCACAGGGAGGGAATCGAACCCCCGAACGGCGTTGCCGAGCTGATTTACAGTCAGCGTCCTTTGGCCACTTGGATACCTGTGCGAGTTGTCCGGGCCGTTTGCTCAACCCGCCCAGAGCCGACGACGAGAGTCGAACTCGTAACCTGCCGATTACAAATCGGCTGCTCTGCCGATTGAGCTACGTCGGCAAGCGAAAAAAATACGCCAACCAATCCGGCGCGAACGAGATTATACCAGATGGATTTGAAGGCGGTCAATGCCGGTTTTAGGAAAAGGCAGGGCGGGCGCACCCGCCCCACCCCTGGTTCCGGCCCAACCCTACTTCCCGCGTGGCAAGCCGACGATCAGGGCGGCAGGCCCCAACACCAACAGCCACATCGCCCATTCCAGCCCAAACGTGTCGGCCACGCGCCCGATGACGAATGGCACAAACATGCTCGTCACGCCAAACACCGAACTGGCGGCCAGCACCAGTCCCGACTGCCCCGGTAGAACTTCGTAGCACTTAGCCCGCAGAACCGGCCACCAGCCCGCCACGCTGAAGCTAATCACGCCCACCAGCACGTATTTCAGCCAAACAACGGGCAGAAGCAGGAAAGCCAGGTAGGCCGCCAGAACAAAAGCCGCCGAGACTCGCAGTAGCCAGAGGCCGCGCACTTTCTCCAGCACTGGCACAAGAAATACATTGCCGATCAAGCCGGCTATCGTCTCCACGGCCACCGCCGCACTCGCCGCCGCCAGGCTCACACCAACCACGTCGTGAAAATAAAGCCCGTTCACCTCAAGGAACTTGTCGAGCATCAGGTCGGCCAACTCGGTGAGCAACATCCAGCGCAACAGTTCGCGGTTGCGCAGGGCGCTTACAAACGATCCCCACAGCTGGCCCGGCGAAACTCTCTCCTCGGTTGCGCCCAAGTGGGCGCTAAACGATTGGCGAAGGAAGACGGCTAGATACAATCCGGCCACAGCGGCCAGGGCAAAGTACAACCCGCGCCAGCCGTAACCAAAGTAAAATGCCGCCGTCGCCGCCAGCGGCGACACCGTCACGCCAATGGCGCCCAACACTGTCCAACGGGCCATGGTGTTTTCGGCGCGCGAGGGATCGAGATCGATCAATGTGCCTTGCGCCAGGTTCACGTACGCGCCGCTGGCCGTGCCCATGATCGAGAACGCCAGCAGGATAACGCCGAAGAGTTGGCCAGTGGCAATGAGCAGTAACCCCGCCAGCGTGGCGGCCAACCCGCCCAGCACCAGCGCCCGGCGGTGGCGGGTGTCGCCCAACAAGCCAATGATCGGTTCGCCAGCCAACGACACCAATCCCGGCACGGCGAACAACAGCCCAATCTGGGTGTAAGTCAACGCCAGGTCTGTCTTCAGATAAGGCAGAACCGCTCCCTCCAGGCCATAAATCAACTCGTCCAACAACTCAACGCCATACAGAGCAACGATGAACAGCGCGAACGAATTTCGCCGCGCCATCGTATTCAATTTAGCAAGCATAAGAGACTCCTGTTTCAACCGTAGCGACGACCTAACATCATGTCGCCGTTTCATTACCTAAACTTGACGGCTTACGGTTAAAATTCAAGGAGGGGCGCGTGCTATCGAATGGCGATAGCAAGTAAGGGGTTAACGAGGGGGATGGAAGATACGCAGTTTCATACTCCAGAGTTTAGCGGGAATAAGAGGTGGTGTCAAGAAACCTGCCAATTCCTGTCCGCTTTTTCCAGGCTGACTGTTCGCTCAAATCGAAACAGGTGTATGATGAAATTGACGCGCGAACAATCACCAGCCTCTTTTCAAAAACAAAATCTGGCGAACGCCTTTGCATCCTTCGCGTTAGAACTATCAACAAGTCGGCGTGAAGCCCGGCGGGCTTGCTGACCGCGGAACTTCAAGACTTGACGGAGGCAAACAACAGGGGTCTCAGGCTCAATTCAAAGAAAGAAGGAGGCGCACAGCAACTAACCCTCTTAGCATCATTCAACCAGTCGTCACAAGCTTCTCGTTTGTCGAATTATGGAGGAAAGCAATGAAAACACGACTTCTGTTAGTAATTGTGCTGGTTGGAGGGCTGATACTGCCTTATACAAGCCTGAGGCCCTCACCAGCTTTCGCCGCCCCTCCTCAGCAGCAAGAGGAAGGCGAACCGCCTTACGTGCCGGGCGAACTCGTCGTTGGCTTTGCCGCCCGCTCAACCGACGCCCAGGACGGCAATGGCGATATGACTCTGTCCAGTTCTGCCGCGATGGCGAATACTGTGGCTAAATCCCTCGGCGGCCAGGTACTCGAAGCCAGCGATGGCATGGCGCTGATCAAGATTGACGAGACCGCCGACGTGCAAAGCGCATTAACAACCGCCTCGGCAATGAGCGGCGTCAAGTACGTTGAACCCAACTACCTCTACTCGATCCCAGAAGTGGCCGGGACACTGGTCGGAGCCGTCACCAATCCAAAGGCCGTTATTCAACAACTGAAGGATGGAGGGACAGAGTCGATCCCTGTCGAAGAGATGAGGGCGCAGACCACGAAGGTTGACGGGCAGATTCAGGCGACTTTCCCCAACGATCCTGGTCTCTACACCAACTGGGGTTGGGATTGGGTGGACGCCGAGATTATCTGGACCGCCACTCCGGCAGCTTCACGGGTATGCCTGATTGACACTGGCGTTGATGCCACCAGCCCCGATCTTATCGGCAAGGTGGTCCACGGTTATGACTACGTCAACGCAGATGCAGTTGCCGAAGATGACAATGGACACGGCACCCACATGGCCGGGATTATTACGGCGAACATGAACAATCTCAAAGGCATTGCCGGCGTCGCTAACGGCGGTGTATTGGCAGTCAAGGTGCTCACCTCGCAAGGGTACGGGACAAGCTACGACATCGCTCTGGGCATCCGTTATTGCGCCAATAACGCAACCATCAAAGTCATCAGTATGAGCCTTGGTGGCGGTTTCTCCTGGACTGTCTACTATGCGGTTGACTATGCCGTCAACCCGACGAACTGGTTGCGCCCGGCTAGCACCGCCAAACTGCTCGTGGCCGCCGCCGGAAACGGCAATTCATCAACTCCGATTTACCCGGCTGGCTTTTCGGATAGCTTTTGGTCTGAATTTAACGACAAGGTGATAGCGGTCGCCGCATTGGAAGACCCCTATGATGGCGTCGGAAATGGCGCTAACTGCCGCGCCAGCTTCTCGAACTACGGCCCTTGGGTTGACCTTGCTGCTCCGGGCGAGAACATCTACTCCACCACGCCCAACACTCCCCATTTCTGGTTGAACTACAATGGGGGTGTGCCAGCTCAATATGCTTCGATGAGCGGCACTTCAATGGCAACCCCGTTCGTGGCCGCCGCCGCCGCCCGCACTTGGGTCACAGCGCCGTTCACCACCAACACCAATGCGCAAATCGGCGCACGGCTGGTCAGTACCGGTTACAGCCTGAACGCCAACAACACCTGCTGGCCGACCGGCACGACCACCAAAGGACTAGACGTTGCCGCCGCCATGGATCGGGGGGCATTGACCTGGTTCCTCTACAATGCCAATAATGGCTTGGCCCTCGTCGGCGCAACCGGCCAGCTTTTCACACCACCCACACCACTACCTGGCAATGTCCTGAAAGGCACTGGCGTGGTAGATGGCCTGAGCGGGACTTACTCTTCGGCAAGGCTCACCATCATCAACGTCCAGGCTGGCTGGCCATATGTTTTCAAGGTTTCCAGGGCCGGCTTCACCGCCACTCCTCAGTGGCTCGGGTGGTACATCGGGATTGGGGGCGGTTCCTACACTGGCGGCTTCAATTTCCGCGACGCCATCCCGCCCCTATCGTCGAACTTCGACATCGTCGCCAGTTGGTATGCAGACGGCGCCGATCTCGATATGTACACCTTCCTGCCTACGACCAACAGTGTGCTCCCACAAAATCGGGTTGTCGGTTTCACGTTCAACGGCACGCTCAACCCCCTGCCGCCTCCCGACAACTTGACCGGCTCTCCTTACGCCCGCTGGGTGCGCGACGGCGGCGCTGCCGACTTCGTGCCGCTTGAGATCACCCGGATCAAACCCTGGCCGGCGAATATGAGTTGGGTTTACTACGCTGGAAACTACTACGTCGCATTAACCGACTATCAATCCGCTACGTTGGGACAGAGCTTGCCCTATCTGCCCACGATCAACGTGTGGAAGAATGGTGTGATTAAGCACAGGGCTTTGTATAACTGCCCCAGCGGCGCACAAGATTGGTGGGTCGCCATCAAGATTCGGGATGCTGCCATCACCTCTTTGAATCCCGACAACTACGATCCGGATGGCAATGGCTTCTCAGAGAACAACTGCGGCACGGGCGGCCTCGGCGCGGCTGTCCTGCCATACCCTGTCCCGTAAGTTTTAGCTCTACAATCGAGGCGGCAGTCGAGCGACTGCCGCCTCGGCGGATGGCAGTACTATGCATACAAGAAATCTGATAAGCCTGTTGATACTTGGGAGCCTGATCGTCGCCTCGTGCCAGCTTGGGCCGGTGCAGATCAACCCACTGGCAACCCCCCTCCCACCGCGCGGGCCGACGGCCTCGCCGGTGCCAGGGCCAACAGCCACATTTCCATCTATGATCCTTGTGCCAACCATAACCGGCAGTCAGAACATAGTCGCAACCAGCTTGCCAGAACCAACGCCGCTTGAGCGCGCCATCAAGGATTTAGCTTCGCGGCTGGGCGTGCCGGAACAAGACATCACCGTTGTACTGATAGAAGATGTGGACTGGCCCGACCCGGGCCTGGGTTTGGGGAAGCCCGGCGTATCCTACATTCAAATCATCGTGCCAGGTCAGCGGATTCATCTTTCGCACAACGGCGTCGTCTACGAATATCGCTCCGGTGGAGAGACTCTGAAATATGCCGGTGAAGTAAGCCAGCCTTAAAGTTCAAGTGTATGAGCCTCTCTCCGACTCCGCCGCAACGCGATCCGAGCGCGATCTGGAAGACTGTCAGCCTCATCGCCGTTATCGTCGCCGTTGCCGCCGTCTCGGCGTTGTTGGGCGTGATGTGGGCTTACAGCCACCTGCCCACACCCGCCGCGCCAGTGGCGGTGACGGCGCCTTTTCCTTCGGCAATTGCGGTGGGTCAGGGTACAGAACCGGCTACTGCCACCCTCGCGCCGGAATTGACGGCCTCTCCTGAAACTATCGCCCCCAACGCGCCAACAGACTTGATCGCCACCGGGACGAATGTAGTAGTCGGCGTCACTGACATATCGGCGGCCGCCACTTCCTCAACAGTCATCTCCACGACCTCCCTTAATGCCGCGCAAAGTTCTCCAACACACTCCACCGCCACTTCCGTTCCCACTTCTACTCTGTTCAACACGCTCACGCCTCTGCCAGCGCGAACGCCAACGGACACGCGAACGCCGTTCCTCACGCCAACCGTGATGCCGACCGACACCCCGGTTCCAACGGCATCCGACACCCCAACCGCTGCCGTGAGCCGCGAACCTTCGGCCACCTTCACCGCCTCGAACACGCCGACGATCACGCGCACGCCCACACAAACATTCACCAGCACTCCTAGCAACACGCCTACGGCCACCCTCACGCCAACGCCGCGCGCCACGCATCTTATTGCTTTCTCGTCGGATGATGATGGAGACAACATCTTCGAGCTATACGTGATGAACCCCGACGGCTCAAACGTCACTCCCGTTGTGGCCGGAACGGCAGACGCCATCGTCAACAGTTGGTCGCCGGACGGAAACTATTTACTGTTCAACTCGGTGCGGTTTTACGATCCGGATGCTAACCCGGGCACGGAGGTGCCACCCGGGCCAGGGCCGGATCAAATGTACGTTGTGACCGGCGCCGGGAAGCAGGAGCGGCAACTGACAAGCCTGGACGGCGAAAATAACCAGGGCGACTGGTCGCCGGACGGACAATGGATCGCCTTCACCAGTAACCAGAACGGTTCCAGCGACATTTACGTGATTCGCGCCGATGGCACAGGCTTGAAGCAACTCACCACCAACCCGGCAGACGACTTCAGCCCGGACTGGTCGCCGGACGGGAGCAAGATCGTGTTTACCACAAGGCGCAACGGGACGGGCGAACTCTACGTGATGAACGCCGACGGCGCGAGCCAGACCCGGCTCACCTTCAACACTGCCGACGACTACAGTCCCCGTTGGTCGCCGGACGGTCAATACATCGTCTTTGCCCGCTTCGTCAACCGGCAGCTCGAAATCTTTACCGTCAGCGCTAACGGCAGCAGTGAGCAACGCCTCACCGACAATTTCTATGACGATTTTCTTCCTTCGTGGGGCCTTGACGCGGATGGGCCGTACATTCTTTTCTGCTCCACCAGAACCGGCAACACCGACATTTTTCGGGTGAGGCCTGACGGGAGCGGCGTCTTTCAACTAACGCAAAGCCCGGCGGACGATTACTGGCCGTTCTGGCAACCCTGACATCAGGCCAGATAAAAAGACCCCCACTTTCTCTGAGAAAGCGGGGGTTGTTTTTTTATGGGCATTGTTCCGGTGGAAGCGCGCAGGGCGGCTTCGGAGGTTCACCGCCACCGCCGCCGCCACCATCGCCGCCACCGCCATCGCCGCTTGGCGTATTATCGGGCAGACGACAGCGGTTCAGGAAGGGATCGAAGAATTCTCCCGGCGCGCATTGCGGGCCTGTAGTTGGGGCAATGGTCGGCGTTGCTGTAGGCGGCGCCGCCGTCGGCCTCACTCTGGTCGAAGTTGCGGTGGCGGTGGGCGTGTCGGTAGAGGTCGGTTCCGGCGTCGCCGTCGGCGTGTCTGTTGGCGTATAAGTGGCGGTGAATGTCAGCGTCCAGGTCGGCGTCAGGGTAGGAGTGAAGGTGAGCGTCGGCGTCGGCGTCGCCGTGCTGAACAGCGGCCCCAAAATCCCGAAGCCGGTTGCGCCAAGAATGGCGGCGACCACCAGACAGGCCCCGGCGGCCAAGAGCGCTCCCAAAATCAAAGCAGGCGACCGGCCGCCTTTCGCCCCTTTGCTTTCAAATTCCTGGGTCTTGGCAAGCAGTAAAGTAGCCCGTTCGTGATTTCTTTCGTAGTCTGGCCGCGCGCGCACAATTTCACTCAACAACTCTTTAGCCTTGTGCCAATCTTTCTGCCGATAAGCGGTGAGGGCGGTGTCGAAGAGGGTCGCCAGCTTGGTTTCATCCGCCGCTTTTTCGTCCGGACCCTTTTGGGCCGTCCTGCCGTCGCCAGTCGGGCTGGCCGGATCCGGTATGACCCCTGACGTTGGTTTTCGAGTCTCGCCGGCCCCTAACACGCCGGTTACCGGCTGGACCCGCAACGGGCCGGTTGACCCCGTGGCGGGGATTGCCTTTTGCAAGGCCCGCACCATATCGCCAGCAGTTGCAAAACGGTCCTCCGGGTCCTTGGCCAGCGCCTTCAGGATGACAAGCTCCAGGTCTTCGGGCGTATCCGGGTTGACGAGGCTTGGCGGCAACAACGGATCTTGAATGTGCTTGAACACAATGGCAATGGGCGTCTCGGCATTGAACGGCACGCGCCCCACCACCATTTCATACAGCATGATACCTAACGAGTAGATATCACTCCGCGTATTCACGTCACTGCCCCGGCCCTGCTCTGGCGACATGTAAGCCGGCGTGCCAATCACGCCGCCGGTGCTGGTGAAGTGCGCTGTCCCCTCGATGATCCGGGCAATGCCAAAATCGGTCAACAGGCAATTTCCGCGATTGTCCACCAGGACGTTGCTGGGTTTTACGTCCCGGTGGATAAGGCCGCGGGAGTGGGCGTAATCAAGCGCGTCGCCGATTTGGGAGACGATGTTGCGGATTTGGCCGAGGGGGAGTGGTTGGCCGTGCAGTACGCTGGTGAGCGTGCCGCTCTCGACCAACGGCATTGCGATATAAGTGTAGCCATCGGCCTCGCCAAAGTCGAAGACCGGCAAGATGTGGGGATGCTGGAGTTGAGCCAGAACTTTGGCTTCCTGCTTGAACCGGCCAATAAACTGCGGATCGGAGGCAAAGTGGCGCGGCAAAATTTTGAGGGCCACATACCGATCCATGCCCGGCTGAAACGCTTTGAATACGGCGGCCATGCCGCCCTCTCCAAGCGGGGCAACTATCTGATAAGGGCCGAGTTGTTTGCCAGTGAGGTCTTCCATCTGGTTTCCCCTGCTCTACGCAGTCAACCAAATAATGAAATTGTCAATTGGGAGGGTCTACCCAGAACAGTATAGTCCTGTAACAAGGAAAGGGCAACTCATTAATCTCGTGTAAAGAGTACAGAATAATTGCAATGTTATACTCTGGCGAAAGCATTTGGTAATTAATCAGATGGTCTCCGTCGTTATTCCAATCTATAATGGTTTCCGTCGTCGTCCCGGTCTACAACAGTGAAACCACGCTTCGCGAACTGGTTAGCAGACTCGCGGTTGTTCTGCCAAGGACAACAGACTCGTTTGAAGTGGTGCTGGTGAATGACGGGAGTCGTGATGGAAGCTGGCAAACGATTGTTGAGTTGGCTCAGGCTTATTCGTTCGTGCGCGGACTCGACCTGCAACACAATTACGGCCAGCACAACGCTCTGCTCGCCGGAATAAGAGCCGCACGAGGCAATAGTATTGTGACAATGGACGACGACCTTCAACACCCGCCGGAAGAACTTCCTCGCCTGCTCACTGCCCTGACCGACGACGTTGATGTAGTCTACGGCAGGCCGCGAACACTGGCGCACCCGCTCTGGCGCAACCTGGCCTCGCGGCTCGCCCGATTTTTGTTGGAAAACGTGATGGGGGTGGAGGCGGCTGGACATTTCAGCGCCTTTCGCGCCTTTCGCGCCGAGCTTCGATCTGCCTTTGCTAATTTTCGCGGCCCGATTCTTTTTATTGACGCGTTACTGGCCCAGAGTACCCGTCGTTTCAAATGGGTGACGGTCGAACACCGCCCGCGCCAGGGCCGGTCATCTTACTCTCTTGGCAAACTCGTCAGGTTTGCGTTGAGAATGTTCGCCGGCTTCAGCCTCATCAGCAAATATAGGGCGCGCTCACCTCTCACGGAACAGCACCCCTACCTCGTGCGCCAGGAAATCCCGTGAGCGGCGTCATCCCTTTCAATAAACACGCCTTCATCGGGCGCGAGTTGGAGTACGTGGCCCAGGCAACCCAAAGCGGCCACCTCGGAGGCGACGGCCCGTTTGCCAAACGCTGTCAGTCACTACTCGAATGCGAATTGAAAGCGGGCAAAGTTTTGCTCACCTCGTCCTGCACCCACGCCCTGGAGATGGCGGCGCTTCTGCTTGATATTCAACCGGGCGACGAAGTCATCGTTCCCTCGTTCACCTTCGTCTCCACCGCCAACGCCTTCGTGTTGCGGGGAGCCAAACCCGTCCTCGCCGACATTCGCTCCGACACCCTCAATATTGACGAGTCTCAGCTGGAGCGATTGATCACCCCGCGCACAAAAGCGATTACGGTGATGCATTACGCCGGAGTCGGTTGTGAGATGGATGCGATCAACGGGATAGCCGCCTCTCATGAAATCCCGGTCGTCGAAGATGCGGCCCAGTCGTTGTTCGCCCGCTATCACCGCCAGTCGCTCGGCACGTTCGGCGCGCTGGCCGCCTTCAGCTTCGACAGCGGCAAGAACTTCACCTGCGGCGAGGGCGGGATGCTGATCGTCAACGACGAGCAATACGTCGAGCGAGCCGAAATCATCCGCGAGAAAGGCACGGATCGGAATCGATTCTTTCGCGGCGAAGTGGACAAATATACCTGGGCGGATGTTGGCTCCAACTATTTGCTCTCCGACATCGCCGCCGCCTATCTTTACGCCCAACTCGAAATGCGCGAACACATCCAAGCGCAACGACGCCAAATCTTCGAGCGCTATGCGGATAGCTTGCGCGAGTGGGCTGCCGTCTGCGGCGTGAAACTACCCGCCACCCCGCCGCACTGCGAACACAACGCTCACCAATTTCACCTGCTCCTGCCGTCACTCGCGCGGCGCAACGCCCTTATCACCTATCTCAAAAGCAGGAGCGTCACCAGTCTCTTCCATTACCTGCCCTTGCATCTTTCACCAATGGGCGCAACCTGGGGCTACAAACGGGGCGACTGCCCCGTGGCCGAAGACGTGAGCGACCGCCTGATCCGCCTGCCGTTCTTCACCAGCATGACCGAAGCCGAGCAAGCACGGGTGATTGAGTCGGTTTGCCAATTTGCTCCTTGAACTTTTGCGCACTTCGCGGTGAAATTCTGCCAACGGCCATGGACACTTACGACTCGATCTATTTCCCGCTTCTCTTCGCCGTCGAAGATCGCCATTTCTGGTTTCGGGGCCGCAACGCCGCCATCCGCGCTATTGTCGAACGCCTGAGGCCACAGCCCCCATCCAACTTTCGCGCGTTGGAAGTGGGCTGTGGCACGGGCAACACTTTGAGGATGCTTGAAGAGGCAACAGGCGGCGCACTTGTGGGCATGGATTTATTTGCCCAGGGATTGAGCTACGCGCGCCGTCGAGTCGCTTGCCCTCTTCTCCAAGCTGATCTGCGCCAGCCGCCTTTCGACTCCGCATTCGATTTTGTGGGCCTGTTCGACGTGTTGGAGCATTTACCCGACGATTTGGCCGCCTTGCGCCATCTTCGCCACATTCTCCGGCCCGGCGGTTTTCTCTGCCTCACCGTGCCCGCCCACCGCCGGCTGTGGAGCTACGCCGACGAAGCTGGGCGTCATGTTCGCCGCTACGAGAAAACAGAGCTGGCCGAGAAACTTGTGATGGCCGGGTTCGGCGTTGAGGCGCTCTCCTTTTACATGGCTTCGGTGTTGCCGCTGATGTGGCTCGGTCGGCGATTGGCGGGCATGATCAGAAGAAATAAGTCAGGTTACGAAAGCTTCCGGCAAGAGCTTCGCGTCATTCCCGTTTTCAACGAAATCATGTTGCTCCTGCTTCAGTGGGAAACCAGGCTTTTAGCGCAGGGCAGAGCTTTGCCATTCGGCGTCTCGTTGCTGGCGGTGGGGCGAAAACCTGGTGCGTGATCGATGACAAATCGCCCATCGCCCTCAGCCGCCATTCGTCTGCTTCAGCCCTTTTCACTTTTGGATGTTGGGTTGAGCGTCTGTATCCTGAGCGTCGTCATCGCCATCTGGTTTGCGGGCGACTTTCACACGCTCCATCACGGCGACTCGGTCATTTTCTCGTTAAACAGCCTCTACCGCTGGACGCCGTTTGTGTGGGAATATGATCACGGCGGAATGCTTCTGCCACTCCTGGTCAACTTTATCAAACGCCCGTTTCTGAACGTGGTGGCGCTAAGCGCCATCTCATCACTCATGTTTTTAGGCGGTCTGGCGGTGTGGGCCGGCTTGCTCTCGTTTCGCCCGCTCACGTTGGCCGAGAGCAGTGTATGGGTTTCGCTGTTCGTGCCGCTCATCCTCCAAAAGGCCCGCATCTTCGCCAACGCCGCCCCCGGAGTCACGTCGGGCAACGCGTTCTTTTTCGGCGGGGTTTTTGTGTGGGCGGTGGTGAAACACCGGGAGGCGGCGACCCCGGCGAAAAAAGGGGGGTGGATCGGTGCAATGCTCGCCTCCGGGTTTCTGGCGATCTACCTGTCCAAGCTCATGCTTATCCCGCTGGCCGCCATCGCGCTCCTCATGATGCGGCCTGCCAAGTTTAATCCATCTGATAAGTTAGTTCCGTTGGTTTGCCTCGCCGTGGCGCTCCTGGCCCTTCAGCTTCTGGAAAGCGCAGTCCCTTTCAAAAACGATTACAGCTTCAGTATCGCCGAAATTCCAACTACATTCGCACAGATGCTCAAATTCTGGCTCCGCGATGAGGTGACCGCGCCGCTGTGGATCGTCATCCCTCTGGCTGTGTGGCTGTATCCTCCTGCCCGCCGGAACTCAGCGTTGACTTACTTCGCCCTCGGCATCGTCGTCGAGACGCTTATCATCTCAAGCTCGCGCTGGGTGGCCGCTAATCAATTTGTGAGCCGCTATCTCTACGACCTCCTCTTCTTTACTGTGCTGGCCGCCGTCATCGTCGCCGCCGACCTTGCTCGCCGATACGCGCCCGTCGGGTTCGTGGCAGTGGCCGTCACCGCTTTAGTTCTCAACACTTACGAATGGAACAGCCTTCGGCCAAACAGCCCTTTCGCTGATCTCGACCACACGATCGGCAAAAACACTCCGGTGATTGTCGAAGCAGGATGCGACCTCCTCATCGGCGACTTTTGGAAAGTGTGGCGCGCCGTGTTAGCCGTCAACGATTACTATTACCGCGAGTCCGTTGTTGACCCTCGCACCGGCCAGACTCGACTCGTGGCTGGCATTGCCATCCGCGCCTGGCCCACCGAATATTTGTGGCGGCCCCGCCTTAGCTGGCCCGACGCCAAAATATGTTTCTTCGATGAAGATGAACGTGTTCAACGAGCCATTCAAGTGTATGCGCCCGGGATCGTTCTGCTCATGCCTCACCAAACGCAAGTTGGCCCGCTTGTCGTCACCCAACTCGAGAACCGTCACTTGTCCTCGTTCGGCTTCGAGTTCGACAACATCGCCCCCGGCCCCGGCTGGCACGGCCAGGAAGTCACGCCCGACGGCCAAACCTTCCAGTGGATGAAAGAGTCGGCTAGCCTCGTCCTCCCACTCGCCACTGATCGCGACCTTGCTCTCAGTTTCCGCGTCCGCCCGGCCCTAGCGCCAGACGTCCTGCCCAGCTTGACTCTCACCGTCAACGACCACCCCCTCGTTCTCACCAGCCGGCCCAAAGATAACGGCGACACGGTTTTCGAAAGCACAATTCCCATGTCGGCGCTCGACAACCCGCGCTACACTCAACTCACGTTTCGAGTCAGCCGAACCGTTATCCCGCAAGAAATCTACGGCAACGGCGACACTCGCTCCCTCGGCCTCGCCTTCGACTGGTTGAGACTCGATCCGGCACACAACAAATGACCCGCTTCCGGCCTTTTTCCCCCCTCGACATCGGCTCGGCCAGCCTGATCCTGATCGGTATTATCGGCCTGTGGTACGTGGGCGACTTTCACACCTTCCACGACGGTGACACCGTCATATACTCGTTGAGCAGTCTCTATCGTTGGACTATCTTTGCCTGGGACTACGATCACATCGGCACGCTCCTGCCGCTTCTGGCCAGCCCCATTCACCAGCCTTACTGGAACTTGCTGGCCGTCTCTTCTCTTTGCTCGTTCCTGCTCTTAAGCGGGGTTACGCTTTGGCTCAGTCTGATCGCCAAGGTAGCGTTGACTGAAAGTAGTGTTTGGGTTTGCCTGTTTCTACCGCTGACCATTGCCAAAGTCTTCATCTTCAAAAACGCCGCCCATCTTTTTACGTTCGGCCCGGCGCTCTTCTTCTCCGGCTTGTTTACGCTCTCCCTGCACCGCTATCTGCAAATAAGAGGGTGGAGTACAGGGATTGCCGTGTTCGTGACCAGTTTTCTGGCAGTCTATTTGGCAAAGAGCGCTATTGCGCCATTGGTTGTTGTATCAATAGCTCTCGTCTGGGAAGAAGCCCGACCCTATTTTTTCACTCCCTGTGGACGCGAGGCGGCAATCCGCCGCCACTTCTCGCTAATCGTCCCTCTTCTCGCCCCGGCGACCGCTTTGTTTCTTTATCAACTCCTGGAATGGCAAATCCCATTGAGAAACGATTTTAGCTTCAACCCGGCCAATCTGACCATCGCCCTGCCCAGCTTGCTCAGAAACTGGAGCGAGCAACAACTCACCCACCCGCTGTTCGTCGTCATCGGCCTCGCCTGTCTCAGCCATCAACTCATCGCCCGCCGCGCCGACAAACTGCTGTTCGCCTACCTCACCGCCGGCGTCGCGCTGGAAACGCTCCTCGCCGCCAGCACTCGTTGGGTGGAACGCAACGTCTATCACGGCCACTACATTACCGACCTCAACTTTCTTCTACTTTTTGCTATCAGCGCCGTCGCCATCGATCTCACCCGGCGCATCTCTTCAACGGTTGAACGCGCCGGTGTTCTCATCACTGCCGTCATCGCCGCTCTGGTCGTCAACGCTCTCACCTGGAACAGCTTCAGCCCCTCTAGCCCTTTTGCTCAATTTGATCAAACGATCGGCGCGGGCACAGCCACAATCGTCGAAGCCGGCTGTGATGTCCTTGCCGGCGACTATTGGAAAGTGTGGCCCGCCATGCTGGCCGCCAATGATTACTACTACCGCCAGAACATCATTGACCCGCACACTGGCGGGACACGGCTCGTCACCGGTCTCACCTTCCGGGCCTGGCCCACCGAATACCTTTGGCGGCCCCGCCTCGACTGGCCCAATGTCAGACTCTGCGCCTTTGCCGACGATGAAACCGCCACAAGTTGGGCCATTGGCTACTACGCCCCCGACATCATTCTGCTCCTGACTCCCAAAACGCAAGTCGGCTCCATCGTCGTCTCACAACTCGAAAACCGCCGCTTGCCCGGCCTCGGCTTCGAATTCGACAACATCGCCCCCGGCCCCGGCTGGCACGGCCAGGAAGTCACGCCCGACGGCCAAACCTTCCAGTGGATGAAAGAGACGGCGGCGCTTGCCTTTCCGCTTGCCACGGATCACGACCTCACTCTCCGCTTTCGAGTCCGTCCCGCTCTTGCGCCTGGCATCCTGCCCAGCCTTACGCTGGCCGTCAACGGCCACCCCGTCGCCCTCGCCCGCCAACCCGAACCAAACGGCGACGCCATCTTTGAGGCGGCCATCCCGAAGACTCTGCTCGACAACCCGCGTTATACTCAGCTCGTCTTTCGAGTCGGTCGCACCGTCATCCCCGATGACCTTTACGGCAACGGCGACGCTCGCCCCCTCGGCCTGGCCTTCGACTGGTTGAGGGTCGATCCAGCCATCACCACCACCCGGCCATGAAGAATTTGAGAATTGGGATTTTTGGATTTGGGGCTTTCCATGATGGGCTCTTGTTCGTTGCCGCCTTCAGCCTCTACCTCAAAACGCTCTCGCCCGGCGTCTACACCTTCGACAGCGCCGAACTGACCGCAGGCGCTTACTCACTTGGCATCGTCCACCCCACCGGTTACCCGCTCTACCTCCTGCTCGCCAAACTCTTCACCCTCCTCGTCCCGTTTGGCGACATCGCTTATCGTGTCAACCTGTTCTCCGCTCTCTGCGCCGCGCTGGCCCTTGTCTTTCTTCGTCGCGCCGCCTTTCGTCTCACCAACTCTGTTAGCGCCTCGCTCCTCGCTACCGCCCTCTTCGGCCTCGCCCACGCTTTTTGGTCCGAAGCCGTCGTGGCGGAGGTGTACACGCTCCACGTCTTCTTCCTTGCCCTGACCCTCTGGCTGGCTCTGCGCTGGCGCGAGACAAGCCGGCAATCCTACTTTATCTTGTTAGCGCTGAACCTCGGCCTCAGCTTCGGCAACCATATGTCTACGATCCTGATCATCCCCGGCCTCACGGCGTTGATTTGGCAACGACTGCCGCCGCCCCGAACTCTGATCATCGGTTTAGCCGCCTTTGCCATTGGCCCCCTCACTTACCTCTACCTTCCCATTCGTTACGCCGCCAACCCGGCCCTCAACTACGCGCCCGTGCTAGGCCTTGACCTCAGCAACTTGCGCGGCATCTTTTCAATGGTGCGCGGCGAGATATTTGCCGACGTCATGTTCGCCTACTCGCCGGCCGAGCTTCCGGGTGAGATTTTCGCCTTTGTCGATCTATTGTGGCAAACGTTTTTCGGGGTCGGGCTGGTGGTGGCCGCCGTCGGCGCGTGGGAACAGTGGCGGTGTCACCGGCCTCTGTTCACCGCCCTCGGCCTGATCTTTGCCGCCAACGCCCTCTTCTACGTCAACTACCGGGTCTTCGACAAGCACACCATGTTTCTACCGGCCTTCCTCGTCGTCGCTTTGTGGCTGGCTGTAGGCCTGGGCAAACTGCAAGAGTGGCTGCCGCTGGCGAAGTGGGGCGCCGGCGCAGTGTTGATCGTGATGCTGGTCTTCAACTACCCCCGCCTTGACTTGAGCGGCAACACCATCGTCCGCGATTATGCCCAACAACGGCTGAGCGCCGTGCCACCCAATGCTCTCGTCCTCGGCGGCTGGATTGACATCACACCTCTGGAGTATTTGCAAGTCGTCGAGGGCCAGCGACCCGATGTGACTCTCTTCGACCCCGGCCTATACACGCTGGGCCGCCACGCCGCCCTGCGCGCCAACGGCGTGAATGAAGCCGACATCCTTCCAGCCATTGAAGCCGAAATCGGGCAACGTGTGCTCAACGCGCTTGCCGCCAGGCAAGCTGTCTATTCGCTCGACCCCAATCCGGTTTTAGAGAAGCGATTTGTATTGGTGGAAGAGAGCGGGATGTTCCGCGTGATTGAGAAGTAACCACAGATTTCACTGATTACGATTCTTATATCCGTGTAATCGGTGCGCTTCGCATCTGCGATTCCATTCATGGCTGAATGCACTGCGGCGCTTCGGCGTTCGGGTTGTAGCTCAGGGCGCGGCGGTATGTCGCCTCGGCCAACTCGTCGTTGCGCTGGCGGCAGTAAACATCGCCGAGCGCGAGGTAAAACGTGTCGGGGTGAGCCAGCGCTTCGTTCACAAACGCGCTGGCCGTCAGCGTCTGCTCGCTCTGCTCAATCGGCCCGAACCGCGCCGTCACTTCGCTCTGCGAACTCGCCGCCAGCAGACTCATCTCAACTTGCCGCGCTTGGTACTCAATGCCTTTGAACCGGCGAGTCGAGAACGGGGGCAACGGCCAGCCCAACGCGGCGTAAAGCTCCGGCAGTTCAATCACCTGTTTTGACCATTCGTTTAGCGGCGCGCGCCGCCGCACTTCAATTTCCGACTCGCTCAACGCCTCGCGCCCTTCCAACTCGCCAAACAAGATTCGCACGAGGTGCGCGCCGTCGTCGAACTCAAAGCCGTAAAGACCTTCGGGGTTTCGAAAACCCCGAAGGTCTGAATCAGGATGCACCCACACCGCCAACGACCCGGGGAAGGCGATTCTCTGAGTCAGCCGGGCGCTGGTTGGGCCAGACTCGGTTTTGGCTGAGAGCGTCAGCGCCACTGGCTGGCTCGACGGTTGAACAAGCACCAGCCCGCTTGCGCCGTCAGGCAGTTCCAGCCGCCAACTTTCGGGCGCGTTCGTGCCGCGCCCCCAAAAATAAAAGTTGGGGTTGGCGATGTGATCGGGTTTGACGAAGCTGAGATCGGCGGGAAGGTGTTGGGCGACTCGCAAATTGTCGTCACTCACCACCACAAGTCCGCCGCCGCTTGCGGGGATGGCTTTATTCGCCGCCCCGGCGCTGATCACGTAGTCAGCCGACTCTCCGGGGGCAAGCCGGGCCGGACCAGAATCAACTTGCCAGGCGAACGGCGGCGACCCCGTGTTGCGTTGCACGGCAAAGCGCGGCGTCAGCATTGTCTCACTGCGGTTGGTCACAGCCAGTTTGAGTCGGGTGATGATCGGCTGGTCGGCGTAGGCCGTTTCAAGCGGGAGAGAGAGTTTGATTTCAATCGCGGGAGGAGAGATAAAAGCGGCTACAAGTGCGAATATTGTGATGACGCCTATCACAACGTAGGAGCGGGTCGTGTGCCTTTCGCGGGCTGTGCCTGTACCCGCGACCTGCCATCGCGGGTACAACCCGCTCCCACGGTACAACCCGCTCCCACGATTGCTGACAGTCCCTAAAAATGGCAACAGCCAATAAATCCAACCGCTGGTGAGGCCGCGTGGCGAGAGCCAGAGCAGGATAGCCGGGAAGAGCCAGACCAGCGAGCCGACATCCCGCCGCCAGCAGATTGCAAGCATCATAACAAAAGCGAATGTTTGTAGCGCCCAAAAGAACTCAAGCCGTAACGGAGCAAAGCCGTATTGCGTGAGCGCGGCCAGGCCGTGACTGCTGAACTGCAAGCTAAGCGGTGCAAATAGGCTTGCCCGCCACGCGCCAAAATTCCAAAGCATGAAGGGCGCATTGATGAAGGTAAAGACGGCAAGGGTGATGAGGGCAAAACGTATTGCGTATTTCGTATCGCGTGTGTTGCGCCAGAGTTGAAGCACGAGGAGAGGGGCGAGGAGCCAAACTTGTTGGCTCACCGAGCAGGCCAGGCCAAGCAGGACAGCCCGCCATCGTGAGCGTGAAGGCAATACAACCGCGCCAACCAGCAACGCGCTCCACATCAACCCCAAGAGGCCGTCGAGGTTCAAAAACAGTGGCGGCTTCCAAAGCAGAAGCGGCAGGAGGGCGACGGGGCGAAATTTTGGCGGGGCGTTGACGAAGATGAGACACAAGGCAACGAGGTAGAAGAGGAAGCTCAAGGTTTTTGCCTGGCCCAGGCCGGGCGGGGCGAGCGCCCAGAGCGCGAGCGCCGGCAAGGCAGGTTGCGCCAACGGCGGCTCTGTTTCGTAAGGGTTGAGTCCTTGCGCGAGCGCCTGCGCCGCAAGCTCGGCGGCAGTTTTGTCGTCGGCGCGGTAGGCGGTGAACGGGGTATAGTTCCACCAGGCGAGATAGGCGTAAGCCAGTTGGGTAAAGAGACAAACGCCGAGGACGAGCCAGACCCAGCGCGGGTTGAGGCGCGAGGCGCAGGCCAGCAGAAACGCAACACTGCCAACCAACCAGGCCAACGCGCTCAAGCCGAGGCCGAACAGAAACGTGGGCGGATCGTTTTGCGCCCACGCGTCGGCGGCGGCATTGAAGGCCAGCAGGCCGGCGCCGAGCAGGCCGAGGCGGAGGAGCAGGTCGTCGAGGGTGAGGCGGCTCTGATATGAGTTCATTGCTCGTGAGTAGCCTTCGTAGGGCGAATTGGCAATTCGCCCTACATCTTCTCTTCGTTTCATTGCTCAATCGCCCCGAAGTAGACGGCGTCTGGCTTCTCTGATACTAAGAGCAGGCGCAAGTGAATCAGTCTCAGGTCGCCCTCCAAGCCGCGATAGGTGGTGTGTTGCGTGGGCGGCAGTTGCAGACCGGCTTGGGCGTAAACAGCAGTCAGGTCAATCGCTTGTCGAGTCCATTCGTTGGCTGAAATGGAATAATGATGAATCACTATCACGCCTTCCTCAACCGGGCCGGTGTAGGGTTGCGGGCCAAACAACAGCCACAGTTTGTGCTGGCCGTCGTCCACCTCAAGCCCGTAAGCGATCGAACCTCCCGAAGGTTCAAAACCTTCGGGAGGTTCAGAATACAACCAGAGGCCAAACGGTTCTTCGGGGAACGCGATCCAGCAATCAAGCGCGGCGCGGCCGCCACTGAGCGCCAGCGCTTCGCGGCCATCCTTCTCGATCATCGCCGCCGAACCTGAAAGCAGTTTCCAGAACAGCGGCTCGTTCAGCGACTTGTCCCAGAAGCGAAAACTCGGATTCGGAATCGCGGTCGGCCATAAAAAGGAGCGATCGGCTTCGAGGGTGAGCACGCCTCTCAGGGCGTAGTCGGCTCCGGCGTCGGCGACGACCAGTTGGGCCGTCTCGTGGCCGAAGAAGGTTCGTTCTTCACTTGTGGCTGAAAGTTGATACGTGGCCGACCGCCCCGGCGCGAGCGCGCGCGGCCCGTCGTCAATGTTCCATAACAGCGGATTCCACGTCGTGCCCCGACTCTGGATCGAGAAGCGCGGCGTGAGTGTGCGGTCACTGGTGTTAGTCACGTCAACGGTCAGGTGAGTGACCCGGCCAACAGTGGTGAACAAGGGCGAGTGAAGATGAAGTTGGATGGGAGCATGAGCTGTGCCAAGAAAGACTGCGCCGCCCACCAACGTGGCGGCCGCTGCTGAGAAAGCGGCCAGAGTCGGCCCCCACCCCAGAGGCCGGTTTGGCGTCGAGGCCGGTTGCCGCCGGGTCAAAATCGCGGCCAGGATCGGGAACGCCCAGTACAGCCAGTAGCCCTGCAAGCTCCGGTACGAGAACCACATGAAGAGGCCGGGCATGGCCCACAGCGCGTCGCGCAGAAGATCGTAATGCCGCCAGTAGCAAAAGAGGGCGAGGGCAAGGACGGTGAGCAGGGCGAGGAGAAAATAACTTTTTGGCAGGTAGAAGATGCCGAACTGGGTGAGCGTTGAGAGGCCGCCGTGACTGAGCATGGTGAGGCTGTCTTGCAGCGGCTCGGTCGAGCCGAGCAACCAGGCGCGAGGGTTCCAGAGGACGAACGGGGCGTTGATGAGGAGAAAGGTTGCGCCGCTGATGAGGAAGAAGCGAAGCACTCGACTGAAGGAGCGGCTTGTTGAATCGTCATCGCGCCACAAGCGAATGAGCAGAAACGGCGCAATGAGCCACGGGCTTTGTTTGAAGGAGATTGCCAGGCCGTAAAGGACAGCGCGCAGAATTGGCCTGGGCCAAAAAACGATCATGCCCACCAGCAGAGCCACCCAAACAACATCAATACTGCCGATGAGAGTAAGCAGGGTGAAATTGCCAGCAACGGCGATCGGCAACAACACCAGAGGTTGAACGGCGCGCGGCGCGACAGCAAAAAGCAACCCTAGCGCCGTTGCATGCGCCAACAAGGAGATGGTAAACACACCGGGCAAACCCCATGCCAGAAAGGGTGTCACCAATACTATCGCCAGCGCCGGGTAGGGGTAATTGCTTTCAGGCGCGCCATTCAAACGAGGCGTGCTGTCCATTTGGGTGGTGCGATAAATGTTGTATATGCCGCCATAATCCCAGTCATAAGGATTCTGGCCGTGTAACAATAATTTTCCGGCGAAGTCAGTATACAGGCCGGGATCGGCTAAAGTGAGATCGGGCAGGTTGGAATTTTGCGCCCAGAGGCTTGCGCCGACGAGCAGTTCGCCAAGATAGGCGGCGAGGATGAGCCAGCGCAACCAGTCTGGCGGGTTTGAGAAGGCGGCGCAGGCTAAAAGGAAGAAGCCGCCCGCGCCAGCGAGGAGCAACAGCGAAACATTGCCCGGCGCGCTCACCAGCGGCGCAGAGGTTGCCAGGGTGTAGGCGACGTATAGAAGCAAACTGCCCGCGCCCGCCAGGCCGAGGCGGAAGAGGGGGCGTTCAAGGTCGGGGGCAGAAACGATGAGCTCGACACGCTCTCCAAAACAAAACCTGTCCACCTTGACACCCAGTTTATTGGCGAGAGCGTCTTGTTGTGGTTTCCAGCGTTACCAGGACAACGAATAATCAACGAATAAACGAATAACGCGGCCTTTCCTCGAATTCGTTTATTCGTTTCAATATTCGTTGTCCTGAGAAGCCAAACTCATCTTGGCGTGCCGGTGAGAGGTCATGAACGATTGCGCCTTCGGTAGCCCCACCCCACCACCACAACTCCCGCCACCGCAAAGACCGCCGAGGCCAACCCAACCGGCAACGTCCGTTGGCTCTTGGCCAACGCCTGATACAGCGGGCTATCTTGCAGAGTCAGGCCGCCGTAAGGAGTCGAGTCGGGCAGGCGGCAACGGTTGAGGAACGGGTCGAAGAATTCTGGCGGGATGCAGGAGGGCAAAGGCGTATCGGCAATTGTGGCTGTCGGGGCAGGCGTCGGCGGGACTCGCGTGGCCGGCACCCGGGTGACCGTGGCCGTTGGCTCAGGGGTGGCCGTCTCGGTGTCGGTTGGGGTGAGCGATGGCGCCGCCGCGGTGAGGGTGGCTCGAATCGCTTCGCCAACCTCGGGGTTGTCCTTGATGAACTCTTCCACATCGTCGCCGGTCAGCACTTCCAGCGTCAACTCGCCGTCACCCTTCAACGTGATCTGTTCCAGGTTGCCGGCGTCTTCGTCCACCGAGTCGTTCTTCAGGCCGCAATCGCCCTCAATGCAGCTCACAATCAGCACATCGTCGGTCGGGTCGTCGGGGTTGCCGGGGTCGTACTCAAAGACGGCATACGAGCCGCGCACCGATGCCGTGCCGATGGGCGTTTCCACTTCCACCGTGCCACTGGTGAGGCTCACCCAAATTTTGCCGAACTCGATCTTGAGCCGGGTCAACACGTCACCTTCCGGGCCGGAGATGTCTTGCACCACGAACGACGAACTCGGTCCGATGCGGACGATGGCCCCGTCGCTAAAATCCAGCCGGGCTTTGGAGCTATCGCCCGTGAGAAGTTGGCCGCCCACGTTCAAGGTGTCGCCGATTTCGGCCTGCCGCAACTCTTCAACTTCCGAGGCGCGAACTTTGACATCGTTCTCATACTCGCCGACTTCGGCGTTGCGAGGCGCTGGTCCGGGAGACGTGGGGCTGGCCGCGATCTCAGGGGTGGCCGTCGCGGCGGGGGGAGCCGTGGTGGGCACGGGCGGCGGGGTGGCAGCTTGATCCCCGCAAGCAGATAACACTAAGGCGATGACAACGGCAAGAGGGAGAAGAGGAAGTTTTTTCATAGAACCGGGTCACTTAAGTTTGCGGCGGCGGTTGTCCCAAACAATAGCCACTGCGCCGACGACGGTCAACAGCGCCGACACGGCGCTGATCGGCAGGACTCGTTGATTCTTCGCCAGAGCCTGATAAAGCGGGCTGTCAATGAGTTGCACGCTGTAAGTGTAAGGTGTGGGATCGGGCAAGCGGCACCGATTGAGGAATGGATCGAAGAACTCTGGCGGCTGGCAGACGGGTTGAGGCGTCGCGCTAGCGGTCGGCGTCGCCGTAATGGAAGGTGTGTCGGTCGCAACCGGGGTGTCGGTGCTAACGGGCAACCCCGGGAACGGCGAATTAAACTGTGGCGGGCACACCGGGCCGGGCGGGATGTTCACCCACTGCACCGCCGGAATCGCCAACACCTGACCAAGTTGCACGTCAGTCCCTATATTAATGTTGTTGGCCTGGGCAATGGCATTGGGCAGAACGCCGTAAGCGCGGCCAATGCAAAATAGAGTCTCGCCGCTTTCCAGTGTGTGCCGCCCGATGATGGGCACCGAAGGGGCAACTGTGACCGGCGGCAACGTTGGAGTGGGCAATGAGATGGCTGTGTCAGTTGGGATGAGAACGCCGGTTGGTAAGAGGGGGGTGGGAGTCTCCGGGGTGGCTGTCGGCGGCGGGGCGGCTATCAACGTCGCCACCAGCGCCTGCCCTACTTCGGGGTTGTTGTTTACAAAATCTTCGACGGCGTCAAAGCCCAGGCGGTCTCTGGTGAATTGCTGGCCGCCGCCGGTCAGCACGATCTGCTCCAGGTTGCCCAGTTTTTCGTCCACCGTTTCGTTCTCGGCGCGGCACGAGCCTTCGAGGCAGTTGAGGGTCAGCACATCGTCGCTCAGATCGTTCGGGTCGCCGGGGATGTACTCGAAGAACGCGTATGAGCCGCGCACCGTGGCCACGCCAATCGGGGTGTTGACTTCGAGTGAGCCGCCAGTGAGGCTGGCCCACAGCTTGCCAACCTCAAGGCTGAAACTGGTGAAGGGGTCGCCGCCAGCGCCGGTGTTGGCGTCTATGGTGAGAAACGAATTCTCGCCCAGGCGGACGATGGCGCCTTCGCTGAAATCAACCCGGGTCTTGGACTCGGCCCCGGTTCGAAGCTGGCCGCCCACTTCCAGCACCAAGCCCTTCTCCACCTGGGCAAACGTCCCTTCAGCTGACTCTTTGGCTTCGACGACGTTGACGATTTCGCCAATGGTAGCCGTGCGCATGCCGGTCTCTGGCGGCTGGGTGGGCTGGGCCGCCGGAACTTCGGTCGGCGGCGTGGTGGAGAAGCCGCAGGCCAGCGCCAATAACCCCCAAAATAAACCGGCGTAGAGCAGAGAGCGAATTGATTTCATCATGGTAGCTATCCCAAGCCTGACCTGTCTTCTATTATAGGCGCATCAGGCCTGGGCGCTAGTTCATGGCCTTGGCGTGTTGGAGGGAGTGAGCGTTGCCGTATCGGGCAAGCGACAGCGATTGAGGAAGGGGTCGTAGAACTCCGGCGGGAAACACGGCTTCGGGGTCGAAGTGGGCGGCATGAAGATGTTGGGGATCGGCGTGTTGGTAAAGAGTGGGACAGGGTTGTTGGGATCGAACCGGCAACGATTGAGAAGCGGGTCGAAAAACTCCGGCGGCAAGCACACCGGGCGGGCGGTTGAGGTTGGGCCAGCGGCAACCGTGGCGGCTCCGGTGGCCGTGCTGGCAAAGGTCACACTGCCTCTGAACAGGCTGGGGAACGGCGAGGCAAACTGCGGCGTGCACACCGGCCCGTTGGGAATGTTTTTCCATTGGGTGGCCGGAATGTTGAGCACCTGCCCCGGAAATATTGTGAACGGACTGCGAAGATTGTTCTGTTGGGCGATGGCGCTCGGCAACACCCCGTAACCGCGCCCAATGCAATACAGCGTCTCCCCGCGCTTCACCACGTGCTTGCCGATAATGTCGGCGGCGAGCGCCGGCTGGCTGGCGCGCGTCGCCAGCACCAACAACACAACAACGGCCAGTGATGGAAAAGAGCGAAGCAATTTCTTCATGGTTACTCCCTCGATGCTGATGTCTTTGACGGTGTACCAAGCCTATCACGAGCCGGCTTGCTTGCCAATGGAGAGGAACTCCCACGCAGGCGGCTAAGGGCCTATCCCAATAACCCGCCAGACCTCGCGGGTTTCGGAAACCCGCGAGGTCTTTAGGAATAAGAAACCCGGCTAAACAATATTGGGCCCAAAACTGTAGTAAAATCCGCAGTCAGCGCAGAATCCTCTCTGCGACTTCCTCATCTGGAATATGGAGACAGACTCCATGTCTGAGTTTGCCGTTGAACTTCGTGATGTATCCAAACGCTTCCCTGGCCCCTCCGGGGAAGTTGTCAGCGCCGTCCGTAATGTCACCATGCAAATCCGCGATGGCGAATTTTTTTCCATGCTCGGCCCCTCTGGCTGTGGCAAAACCACCTCGCTGAGAATGATCGCCGGATTTGAACTGCCGACCGAAGGCGAAGTTCTTATTCACGGCAAGCCAATGGGCCAGACCCCGCCCTTCCAGCGCCCGGTCAACACCGTTTTCCAGAACTATGCCCTCTTCCCGCACATGACCATCGGCGAGAACGTGGCCTTCGGCCTGGAAATGAAGCGCGTGCCAAAAGCGGAGATCGAGCCGCGGGTGAAACAGGCGTTGGAGATGGTGCGCCTGCCCGGCTACGAAAAGCGCCGCTCCCGGCAAATGTCCGGCGGCCAGCAACAACGCGTGGCTCTGGCCCGCGCCCTGGTCAACCGCCCCGAAGTGCTCCTGCTCGACGAGCCGCTCGGCGCGCTCGACCTCAAGCTCCGCAAGGAAATGCAGCTTGAACTCAAGAAGCTCCAACGCGAGGTGGGCATCACCTTCATTTACGTGACTCACGACCAGGAAGAGGCGCTGACGATGAGCGACCGCATCGCCGTCATGTCGAACGGGGTGGCCCTGCAAACCGGCGACGCCAACGACATTTACGAGCACCCCAACTGCAAGTTCGTGGCCGACTTCATCGGCGAGACAAGTTTCCTCAGCGGCAAGGTCAATCAACAAAACGGGCGAACCGTGGTGGTGGCCCTGGACGGCGGGTTGACGGTCCGGGCCGAGTCGGACAAGCCGGTGGCAAATGGCACTGAAGTGAGCGTGGCTGTCCGCCCGGAAAAGATGCACATTAAAGCGGTGAATGGCGCGGCCAACCAGTTCGTCGGGCGCGTTGAAAGCATTGTCTACATTGGCACTGATACTCATTACGGCGTGCGCCTGAAAGGCAACCAGTTCGTGCGCGTGCGCGAGCAGAATAACGCTCCCGGCTCGCGCCCGGTGGCCGCCGAAGGCGACGAGGTGACGGTGAGCTTCTCCGCCGAAGCGGCGCGGGTGCTGACGGAATAGTTAGAGTGCTGAGTTAGAGTTAGAGTACTGAGTTATCACTCTAACGCTAACTCCCAACTCTAACTCCAACTGCCATGTTGCAAAAATTCCGCGAGAACAAAAAACTGCAAGGCACTCTGCTCATTTCGCCGACGCTGTTGTGGATGATCGGCCTGCTCATCGTCCCCCTGATCCTCACCGTCATCACCAGCTTTGGCCGCCGTGACACCGACGGCAACGTCATCTACACCTTCACCCTCGACAACTATCTGCGGCTGGCCGGGTTCACCCCCGAAGGATTCGACCCGCTATACTTGCATATCCTGTGGCGCTCCATCACCCTGGCTTTCCAGACGACGGTGGTGGTGATTTTGATGGCCTACCCACTGGCCTATTTCGTGGCCCGCGCCCCGGCCAAACGGCGCAACACTCTGCTCTTCCTCATCCTCGTCCCGCTGTGGACGAACTTCGTCATCCGCATTTACGCCTGGATCATGATCCTGCGGACGCAGGGTGTGCTGAACGGACTCGTGGGTTGGGCCGTCAGCCTGTTCGGCCAGCCGTTTAAGCCATTTGACCTTTACCCCTCGGAGGGAGCGGTGCTGGTGGGCATGGTGTACGAATTTTTGCCCTTCATGATTTTGCCTATCTACACTTCGCTGGAAAAGATTGACGGCTCGCTCTTCGAGGCCGCCGCCGACCTGGGCGCGAACACCGTGCGAACCTTCCTGCGCGTCACTCTGCCGCTCTCGATGCCGGGCGTGGTGGCCGGAACGATCCTCGTCCTGGTGCCGGTCATGGGCACGTTCATCGTCTCCGACATCCTCGGCGGGCGGCAAGTCATTCTGGTGGGCAACTTGATTCAGAACCAGTTTCTTGGCGCCCGCAACCCGGCCTTTGGCTCCGCCGCCTCCATCATCCTGATGGTGCTGACTCTGATTGTGACCATCGTCTATACCCGCAAATTCGGCTTCGGAGAGGAGATTGCCTCGGCATGAACGCCTCCAAGCGATCCCCGCTCGTGACTCTGTCGGCGCTGGCCGTGTACTTCTTTCTGTACTCGCCAATCGCGGTGCTGGTATTGTTCTCCCTCAACGCTTCGAAGACCAACGTTCTCTTCGAGGGCGTCGTCACCCAGTTTGGCCCGGCCCGGCTGGAAGACAACATCGTGGTTCAAAGCCCGTGCGGCCCGTTCCACTGGTTCTGCGTGCTGGCCCAGAACGACGAGGTGTTGGACGCGGCCAAGAACACGTTGACCATCGCCTTCACCTCCACCGTGATTGCGACGGCCATTGGCACGATGGCGGCTCTGGCCCTGCAACGATACTCCTTCCCGGTCAAGAACTTTTCGGAGGCCGCGCTCTACATCCCCATCGTCATCCCCGAAATCGTCATGGGCATCGGCATCCTGGTGTTGTTCAGCGCCCTGTTTACCTGGATCAACAACACTTTCGGGCTGGCGAGCGATCAGCGGCTCTCGCTCGGCCTGGGCACGGTGATCGTTTCACACATCGCCTTCAGCGTGCCGTTTGTGACGCTGGTGGTGCGGGCGCGCCTGCACGGGTTCGACAAGGCGGTGGAAGAAGCGGCGATGGATTTGGGGGCGAACGAGGTGACCACGTTCTGGCGGGTGACCCTGCCGATCATCGCGCCGGGGGTGCTGTCGGGCGCGTTATTAGCCTTCACCCTGTCGCTCGACGACTTCATCATCACCTTTTTCACCAACGGCCCCGGCGCTACCACCCTGCCCATTTACGTCTACGGCTTACTACGCCGCATCATTACCCCGGAAGTCAACGCCCTGTCTACCGTGTGGATACTCACGGTGTTGGCCGTAGTCTTCATCTCGCAACGGCTGGAAAGCCGGGAAGCATGATCGCGAATAGCATATGGCATATCGCTGATGGCTTATGGCAGACGATACGCTATCAGCCATCAGCGATAAACATCTCTCAGGAGGAGAACATGTCGAATAAACGCACCACAATTTGGAAGGGGCTGGCGACAGTCGCTGTCGTCAGCCTGTTGTTGGCCGCCTGCGGCGTCGGGGCCCCGGCACCCACTGCCGGGCCAAAGACCACCTCGGACGGGTTTGTTTGCCCGGAGCCAAGCCCCAAGATGAGCGTCACGTCCAAAGAGGTGAACCTGTTTGTGTGGACGGAATACATCCCGCCAGACACCATCGAATGCTTTGAACTGGTTTACGGCATCAAAGTCAACCGCGACGAGTATTCGAGCAACGAGGATATGTACGCCAAGCTCTCGGCAGGCGCCGCCCAGTACGACCTCGTCCAGCCCACCGACTACATTGTGAGCCTGATGGTCCGCCAGGGCTTACTGCAAAAGCTGGATCGGAGCCAACTGCCGAACTTTGGCAACCTTGACCCGAACTACCTGAACTTCCCCTTTGACCCCGGCAACGAATACACCCTGCCCTACCAGGCCGGGACCGACGCGATTGTGGTCAACACCGACGCGGTCGAGAACGTGCCGGCCTCTTTTGCCGACCTGTGGAAGCCGGAATATGCAGGCCGGATAGTGACTCTCGACGACTCGCGGGCCATCATTGGCGCTACCCTGCTCACCCTGGGCTACGACGTGAACACCACCGACCCGGCCCAATTGCAGGAGGCCGAGGACAAGCTGGCCGAACTGGCCGCCGGGATCAGACTCTACGACAGCGACAGCCCCAAGACGGCCCTCATCGCCGGCGATGTGGACCTGGGCATCACCTGGACGGGCGAAGCGTTTTTAGCCCAGCAGGAGAACCCGGCCATCCAGTACATTTACCCGACCGAGGGCGCAATCCTGTGGCAGGACAACTATGCCATTCCTGCGGGCGCGCCGCACGTGGACACCGCCTATGCCTGGCTCAACTACTCCCTGCAGGGCGACGTCTTCTGGATGATGTTGCGCGACTTCCCCTACACCAACCCCAACAAGGCCGCGCTTGACTACGCCAAAGAAAATTACAAAGACATTTACGACGCCTACATCAATTCGCCCATCACCAACACCCCGGCTGATGAAATTGCCAAGGGCCACCGCATTGACGACGTGGGCGACGCCACCCCGCTCTACGACGAAATCTGGACGAGGATAAAGAAGTAACCCCTCTTGTAGGGCGAATTTTCAATTCGCCCCAATTTCCCGGACGCCGAGTGCCTGCACAATTTGTGGACGCTCGGCGTCTGCTCTTAAACCGGTTGCCAAACTCCCATTAAGCAGTATCATTGTCCCCAGACTTCGGAAGTCTAGCTATCAACTGCCACAACCCCTTTCACGCCAACGGAGGTCTCTTATGCCCACTGTCAAACTCAACGTTCCTTACAAATCTCAATGGGACCCGGACGCCGACGACCACAACGCCGACTGCGGGCCGACATCGCTGGCGATGTTGCTCTCCGCCATCGGTGACCAGATCTCGCCCGACCAGATGTATACCTACATCGGCCAGCGCGGCATGAGCGAATACACCTCCTTTGGCGACCTGACGCGGGCGGCCAAAGCGCGCAACCTGACGATGACCCGCAAAAACTTCCTGCCCGCCAAAGCCCTCGACGAACTCAAAGCCACCCTCGACGCCGGCAAGCCCTTCGTCGCTCTCGTCAACTACGCCTTCTGGGATCCCATCGTCCACAACGGCTTCAAAGGCTCCCACTTTGTGCTGGTGACGGGCTACGACGACGATCAAGTTTTCATCCACGACCCGCTTTTCCGGGATGGCAAGCCCCGGCCCGAGCACAGGCGCGAGCAGGGCAACTTTTGCGCCTACACTTACGATCAATTCCTCGACGCCTGGGGCGGTTTTGCCGCCGCGCAGAACCCGAACTACGCCGCCCTCATCTCCGAAAAATCGGTTGGCTTCCTGAGCGAACGGCCCATGGACGCCCGCCCCACAACGCCAACAACACCCGCAAAGCCCGTCGGCCCGCTCGACGAAACCACCGAACGCCGCATCCGCGCCAAAGCCGCCTACGAGCGCAAGCCCGACCCGAACCTCGGCGACCCGGGCACCGCTCAGGCGCTTGTGGCGAGCCTGGGCGACTGGGGCGCAACCTGGGACACGTACACGGTGCGCCGCGGCGACAACCTCTCCAAAATTGCCACCATGTTTTATCAGGATAAAGAGTTGTGGCGGGTGATTGTTTACTTCAACGAGATGGCCCACCCCGGCCTGCTGGAAGTCGGCGAGACGTTGATGATCCCGCGCGCGACGATGAATCCGATTGACGACGCCACCGTGCCAGTCTTCGGACACGGCGGCCCGACGCCGTAAACTGGCCGTCGTCGAACCACGGGGAAACCGCCGCGCGGCGGTTTCCCCGTGATCTTGCAGTATAGCCGACTCAATTGACGCCCGTTATACTGACTCCCTATGACCCCCCCTCATCCCAAATACTCCATCGTCGTTCCCATCTTCAACGAAGAAGAAATCATCCCCGAAATGCACCGGCGCATGTCGGCCATGCTCGACGGCCTCGACGGGCCGAGCGAACTGATCCTGGTCAACGACGGCAGTCGCGACCGCTCGCTCGAAATCATGAAAGAACTGGCGGCCCGCGACCCGCGCCTGAAAGTGATCAGCTTCTCGCGCAACTTCGGCCACCAGATGGCAATCACCGCCGGGATCGATCACGCCGCCGGTGACGCCGTGGTGGTGATTGACGCCGATCTGCAAGACCCGCCGGAGGTCATCCCCGAACTGATCAAGAAGTGGAAAGAGGGCTACGAGTTGATCTATGCCGTGCGCTCCGAACGTAAGGGCGAGACGTTCTTCAAAAAATTCACCGCCTCGTTCTTCTACCGCCTGATCGCCGGCCTGACCGAACTCAAAATCCCGGCCGACTCCGGCGACTTCCGGCTGATGGATCGCAAAGTGGTGGAGGCGATGAAGCAGGTGCGCGAGCACCACCGCTTCATGCGCGGGCTGTCGGTGTGGGTGGGGTTCAAACAGATCGGCGTGACCTACGTGCGGCAGGAGCGCTTCGCCGGAGTCACCAAGTATCCCCTGAAGAAGATGGTGCGCTTCGCCACCGACGGCATCACCAGCTTTTCGTACGTGCCTTTGCAATTGGCGACCTCCTTCGGCTTCGTCTTCGCCGGGCTGGCCCTGGTGGCGATCCCGGTGGTGGCCGTCCTGCGCGCCTTCGGCAACGACTTCTTCACCGGCCAGGCCACCACCCTGCTCAGCGTGCTCCTGCTCGGCGGCGTGCAACTCATCTTCCTCGGCATCATCGGCGAATACCTGGGCCGCATTTACGACGAGGTGAAGAAGAGGCCGCTGTACATCATCTCGGAAAAGATAGGATTTACCGCAGAGAGCGCAAACGCTTCTCGCGCGGAGAAGGTATAGACCTTATCGGAATTAATCCACTTTGACCGCGAAGATTTTTAGGCCGCTCAACACTCCAACGAATTTGGGGACGCTATGCGACGAATTCGTTACGCGAAGCGCCCAATTCGTTGTAGTGTTTGGTTGCGGCAGGAGGCCGCACTATGAATAACGTCTATCGCCAAAAGCCGCTTGCCCCCGACGAACTGCTGGGCCGGGTGGAGTACGACGGCAAAGTGTACGAGAGCCGCTTCGGCCCGGATAAATACATTGGCCGGGTGGAAATGGACACCGGCAAAATCTTCGAAGCCCGCCTGGGGCCGGACAACTATATCGGCAAAGTGCAGTTGGACACTGGTAAAGTGTTCCGCCACAAGCCAATGGCCCTCGACGAATATCTGGGCCGGGTAGATGCAGACGGCAAATTCTTCCGCCACAAGCCCCTGGCAACCGACGAGTACATCGGCAAGATCGAGGACACGACCTCTTACGCGCACGGCGGCGCGGGCTTCTTGTTGTTGGCCTGGCCGCTGGTGGAGGAGCAGTTGGCGGCGGAGAAGGGGGCGAAGGAGCAGGAAGAGCACGGATCAACACGCGAAGCGTAAACGGATCTGATCCGCTCACGCTTCGCGCGGAAATCCGTGCTCTTCTTGGCGCGACGGAAGAGTTTGTGGGGCGGTGAGGGGCGGAGTAGATGCCGGCCCCATCCAACATTTCAGGTTTCCTCACGAACCTAACCATGTCATGCCGAACGGAGTGAGGCATCTCCATCTCTGGGCTGAACATTGATCGAGCCAGAAGCCTCGCGCAAGCCAGCCCAGAGATTCCTCGCTTCGCTCGGAATGACATGTGTGGCTCTTGGAATGACATGTGTGGCTCTCATTCTTCGTCGAGAACTCACGAAGCCAGCGTAATACTCACGAAACTCTGTTAAACCCCCAAGAACTTTCGTGGCAAAATATCAGCCATGAAACTTCGCCGCCTCGCCCTCACCCTCCTCTCTCTTCTCTCTATCTCATCTACCCCTCTGCCCCAAACCGCTCCGCCTGACCCCAAACCGTTTGGCCTGCCCTTCGCCGAGCCGCCGGGGCCTTCAACCTGGTTGCTAGGTCAGCCCTATGGAAACACCACCTTCGCCTATCGCACTCGCGTGTCTCAGTATGGCGCGGGCCAGGGTCTGCACTTCGGCATAGACTTCCCGGCACGGTGCGGCACGACTGCCGTCGCGGTTGGCGATGGCGCGGTGACAAAAGTGGACGCCGCCGTACACGGGGCCGGGCCGCACAACCTGATGATCCTTCACGAGAACGGCTACGCCTCGTTCTACGGCCACCTGCTCGAAGCGCCGTCGCTCTTCGTCGGCCAGCGCGTGTTGCGCGGCGAGCCGGTAGCCCTCACCGGCGACCCCGACCTCACCTGCAAATCGCGCCCGCACCTACACCTCGAAATCCGCGACTCGAGTTACCGCCACGCCTACAACCCCGCCCTCTTCATTGACGCCGACTGGGACTCGCTGGCCCTGGCCAGCCCGTTCGGCCTGTCCTTCTCGCGCAACCTCGACGCGCCGCGCCAGTGGCAATCGCTCCAGGATCAACCCGACGTGACCTTCGGCGGCAGGCTGCTCAACGACTACGCCCGCGCCTGGCCGCCGGATTGGCGATAAGACAATGCGCAATTCTCAATTCACAATGCAGAATGAAAGCGTCCTGAGCGGAGCGGCAGCGCACTTCGCCGCGCAGTCGAAGGACGCGGCCCCCACGCAGGGCCAGCACCCTTCGACTGCGACCCGCAATCCTTCGACTACGCTTCGCTCCGCTCAGGATCGCGGGTCTCCGCTCAGGCCGCGCCCTGAGCTTGTCGAAGGGGTGCTGGCCTTGTTGATCTCGCTGATCATGTTGGCCGCGTGCTCCGCGCCGACTCAACCTGCGCCGCTCCCAACTCAGGTTCAACCGCCAACGCTTGCCCCTGCCTCGACTCAACTCCCAACCGTTGCCCTGCCCCCTACTCTAAGCGCCACCGCGACTCCCGAACCAACCGCCACGCCCATTCCCGCCGCTCACCAACTCATCACCGGCGGCTGTTGCGCCCAGCCCTCGTGGTCGCCCGACGGATCGCAAGTGTGGTTCATTGACAAGCCGAGCGACACGGCGCCGGTTGGCATTTGGGGTGTGACCGTCACGAGCGGAGCGAGCGGCGAGCCCCAATTCATCACCGACCGGCCCGGATTCTATTCGCGCGACAACAGCCTCGTCGCTTACCCTGAAGACGGACAGACTTACATCGAGCGAGTCGCCACCGGCGAACGCTGGATCGCGCCAAGCGAGGGCCGCGCCATTTCCTTCTCGCCTGATGGCTCGCAAATCGCCTGGCAGGTCAACTTCTCCTCGTTCAGCTTTGATCGCCGCACGGTCGAAGTGTGGGTGGCAGGCTCCGGCCCGGACGCAAACGACGCGCGCCGCGTGGCGACGTTCACCGGCGGCGGCCTCTCCGGCTGGTTCCCGGGCGACGCGCGTTTGCTCGTCACCTACCGCGAGTCGGCGGGCGCAGACCCTGCCCTGGCTGTGCTCAACATCGCCGACGGCACACTCACCGCGCTCGTGCAAAGCCCAACTTTACGCGGCGGTCAGATCTCGCCGGGCGGCGCGTGGGTCGCTTACGGCGTCACCTTCTCTGGCGACGCAACGCAAGATGGGCTGTGGGTGATTCGATCCGACGGCAGTGAGCGGCGGCGGCTCGACGTATTCGGCTCGTATCGCTGGCGGACGGATGGGGAGTTGATCATCGTTCCCCTGGAAGCCGACGGCCAGACCGGCAGTCATCGCTTCATCGCAGTGGACGCCGCCACCGGAGAAATCCGCCCGCTCACCGACCCGGCCCTGACTCCGTTTCGCATCGCCAACGGCGACTGGTCACTCTCGCCTGACGGAACTCGCGTCGTCTTCGTCTCGGCGGAAGATCGAAATTTGTGGGTGATTGAATTGCCGTGAGCTAAGACTTCCGAAGTTTGCGAAACTTCGGAAGTCTGATACCTGTAGTATCATTCCTTGCACATTCCAACGCTCAAGGACTTTCTCATGACCCATCCCGACACCCTCACCCACCTCTCACCCATCTGGTCTCGAAGCGCGACCATCATCGCCGAGCGCGGCGAAGGCGCTTATCTTTACACGACCGATGGCCGCAAGCTGATTGACTTTACCTGCGGCATCGGCGTGACCAACACCGGCCATGCCCATCCCAAAGTGGTGGCCGCCATTCAGGAACAGGCGGCCAAGCTGATTCACGGCCAGGCCAACATCGTCTACCACAAGCCGATGATGGAGTTGGTCGAGGAACTGCTCCCCATCGTCCCCTCGAAACTCAACTCGTTCTTCTTCTCCAACTCCGGCGCAGAAATTCTGGAGGGCGCGGTCAAGCTGGCCAAGCATGCTGCCAGGCGCACCAACGTCATCGTCTTCAGCGGCTCGTTCCACGGGCGCACGCATCTGACGATGAGCATGACCACCTCCAAGACCGTCTATCGGGTCGGCTATCAGCCGCTCGTGCCCGGCATCTTCGTCACGCCTTATCCCTACGCTTACAAATACGGAATGAACGATGAGGAAGTGACCGATTACTGCTTGCGCGAGTTGAAGCTTCTGCTCAAGGCTCAGACCGCCCCCGAGGAGACGGCGGCCATCGTCATCGAGCCGGTGTTGGGCGAGGGCGGCTATGTTGTTCCACCCGTCCGCTTCATGCAAGAGTTGCGCGACCTGTGCGATCATTAC
>Ga0247727_10003325_pt1 | contig 35637 bp, 32 predicted proteins | sample WisWelCaveWW1625_FD_202498 | JGI IMG/M metagenome (GOLD analysis project Ga0247727, IMG submission 202498) | Biofilm microbial communities from Wishing Well Cave, Virginia, United States - WW16-25 | ecosystem: Environmental > Aquatic > Deep subsurface > Groundwater > Cave microbial mat | place...
AGGTGGACCTCGGCGACGAACGGATCGACATAGGAGAGGTCGGCGCCCTCGCTCGCGAGCAGGTGCAGGATGTCCAGCGCCGGCGACTCTCGCAGGTCCGATACGTCCTTCTTGTACGCCACGCCGACGACCAGCACCTTCGAGCCGTTCACGGCCTTCTTAGACCGGTTGAGCGCCGAACGGACCATCTCGACGACGAAGTCGGGCATCTGTCCGTTGATCTCGTCCGCCAGCTCGATGAAGCGCGCGGTGTACTTGAGGGTCCGCAGCTTCCAGGCGAGATAGTGGGGGTCCACCGGAATGCAGTGCCCGCCGAGACCCGGGCCCGGAAAGAACGGCATGAACCCGAAGGGCTTGGTCGCCGCGGCCCCGATCACCTCCCAGGTGTCGATGCCGAGCCGCTGGCACATGATCGCAACCTCGTTGACGAGGCCGATGTTCACCGCACGGAAGGTGTTCTCGAGCAGCTTCACCATCTCCGCGCTGTCGGTCGACGACACCGGGACGATCCGATCCACGATCGCGCCGTACAGGCACTTCGCGACGTCGAGGCATGCGGGGGTCATGCCGCCGAGGACCTTCGGCGTGTTGCGCGTGTGCCACTTCGCGTTGCCCGGATCGACGCGCTCGGGGGAAAACGCGAGGAAGAAGTCCCGTCCCGCCTCGCGCCCGGCGGTGGCGAGCCGCGGCAGGACGACCTCCCGCGTCGTGCCAGGGTAGGTCGTGCTCTCGAGCACGACGACGACGCCCGGCTTGAAGCGCTTGCCGATCGCCTCCGCGGCGTCGAGGATGAACGAGATGTCGGGGTCCTTCGTCTTGTTGAGCGGCGTCGGGACGCAGACGATCACCGCGTCGGCATCCGCGAGCACGGCCTCGTCCGTCGATGCCGACAGACGGCCTCGCTTCACCAGTTCCGCCACGTCCGCCGTCGGCACGTCCGGGATGTACGACTCGCCGAGGTTGAGCTTCTCGACCTTGCGGGGATCCCGGTCGAAGCCGATCGCGCGATAGCCGCCCTTCGCCGCTTCGACGACCAGGGAAAGCCCGACGTACCCGATCCCGATGACGACCACGGTCGCGTCGCGCGCCGAGAGCCTGGCCAGGACGCGCTCCTTCGTTTCAGACATCGTCGAACCTCCCGTCCCGGATCCGCCGGGTGCGGTCTCCCAGAAGGTGCTCGGCCCGTTCGCTTCCCACGATGCGCACGAGCTCCTTCATCCCAAGGGCCACCGACTCGACGTCGCGCGGACGGTGCGCGTCCGAGCACAGCGAGTACACCATGTCCTCCTCGAGAAGCTCCTGCGCCGCACGCAGGGCCTTGCGTCCGTGACGACCCGCCAGCGAGGTCAGGTCCACGAGGAAGAGCGCGCCCGAATCCTGAAGCTGACCCAGGCGCTGGAAGTCCGATCCCCACGCGCACTCGTAGCGCTCGGGATGGGCGAGGATCGGGCGGCACCCCCACCTCGCCCGCATCTCGAAGAAGCGTTGCTCCACCTGCATGGGGATCTGCTGCCGATCGAACTCGAGCAGCAGCGACTTGCCGCCCGGATAGCGCAGCGCCTCTCCGCGGACGAGCAGGTCCCAGTACACGTCGTCGAACCAGTGCTCCGCTGCGAACTCGATGCTCGGGCCGTCGCCGGCGAGGCTCTCGACGAGGGCGGCGTGCGGGGGCGCGATCGTCTCTCGCCGGTTGTCGTACGAAGCCGTCTTGATGTGGGGCGTCGCCACGATCGCCTGGAAACCGAGGTCCCGCAGTCCCCGCGCCAGCGTCAGGGACTCCTCCATCGTGCGGCAGCCGTCGTCGATTCCGGGCACGACGTGGCAATGGAGGTCGACGTACACGGGTTCTCGTCCCAGTCAGGTGCGCTGCGGAGCAGGGATTATCACCGCATCGCGCGAATCCGCGCCACAAGGAGCTCGCGGTCGTTCTGCGCGGGATCCTCCACGACGATCTCGAGCAGCGCCTCGAGCACCTCGCCGACGCGGCGAGAAGGCGCGATCTGGAGCTCGCGCATCACGTCCTTGCCGTCCACTGCGAGGGCCTTCGTCGTGAGCGCGGCGTCGGTCGCGCCGATGGCGGAGATCCGCTCGCGCAGCAGGGCCAGGATCTGGAGGCTGTCGCACTCCATCCCCTTGCCCCCGACGTCGGCCTCGTGCAGCAGGAACAGGTCCTCGAGATGCGCGGGGCCGACGCGCCGGACGAAGCGCCGCACGGCCGAGTCGGACCACTCGGGCTCGTAGCGGAAGACGTGCTCGCGGATCAGGTGCACGACCCGCACCCGCTCGTCGTTCGACCAGCGGTACTCGCTCATCCAGCGGTCCGCGATCTCGCCGCCCACGATCTCGTGCCCGTGGAACGTCCAGTCATCCTTCGCGGGGTCCTTCTTGCGCGCCGCGGGCTTGCCCACGTCGTGGAGCACGACCGCGAGTCGCAGAACGACGTCGGGCGATCGGCACGCATCCAGGCACGCCATGGTGTGGTCGAAGACGTCGTACGCGTGCCACTTGTTCTGTTCGCACCCCGCGCCCGCGGCCAGCTCGGGACAGATCTCGGCGAGCAGGCCCGATCCGAGCATGGCGCGGAACGCCGGCGCGGGGCGCGGCGCGCCGAGCGCCTTGACCCATTCGTCGCGCACGCGCTCGTGCGAGACCTTCCGGAAGGTGTCCATCGCCCCCGGGATCGCCGCGAAGGTTTCCGGCTCGATCTCGAAGGCGAGGGTCGCGGCGAACCGGCACGCGCGCAGCGCCCGCAGGCCGTCCTCCGAGAACCGTTCGCCCGCATCGCCCACGGCGCGCAGGATCTTGGCGTCCGCGTCCGCGCGTCCCCCGAACGGATCGCGCAGCTCCCCCGTCCGCGGATCCCACGCCATCGCGTTGACGGTGAAGTCGCGCCGCGCGAGGTCCTCGTCGATCGTCCCGACGAACGTCACGGAGTCCGGACGCCGCCCGTCGGTGTACGCGCCCTCCCCGCGGAAGGTGGTCACCTCGAACTGCGATCCGGCGTGCAGGACGGTGACCGTGCCGTGGGCAATCCCCGTCGGGATGACCCGCGGGAAGACCTTCTTCATCTCCTCGGGGCGCGCGCTCGTCGCCACGTCCCAGTCGCCGGGCTCGCGGCCGATGATCGCGTCGCGCAGGCCCCCGCCGACGACCCACGCCTGGTGGCCGGCTGCCACGAGCTTGCTGCAGAGATCTCGCAGCGCCTGCGGTACATGCGGAACCTCCTGCACCATCGGTGCTAGACCGGGGCCGCGATGGCTTCGCCGCGCTCGGCGTGGATCTCGCAGCCCGGCAGGGGGAAGTCGCGACGCGTCAGGATCTCGTAGCCCGCCTCGGTCACCAGCAGCGTGTGCTCGAACTGCGCGGACAGGCGTCGGTCGCGCGTGACGACCGTCCAGGCGTCGGCGAGGACGTCGACCTCGAAGGTGCCGAGGTTGACCATCGGCTCGATCGTGAAGGTCATCCCGGGGCGCAGTCGCGTCCCCGAGCCGCGCTTGCCGTAGTGCGGCACGTGCGGCGCCTCGTGGAACTCGCGGCCGATCCCGTGCCCGACGAAATCGCGCACGACTCCGCACCCCTGGCTCTCGGCGTACTCCTGGATCGCCGCGCCGACGTCGCCGAGCCGTGCGCCCGGGCGGACCTCCGCGATTCCGATCGCGAGCGAACGCCGTGCGACCTCGACGACGTGCCGCGCCTCCGTCGACGGTTCGCCGACGTAGAACGTCACGCTCGTGTCTCCGTGCCAGCCCTTGACGATCGTCGTTACGTCGACGTTCACGATGTCGCCGCCCTTCAGGGTCTGCCCGTTCGGGATGCCGTGGCAGACGACCTCGTTGACGCTCGTGCAGATGCTCTTGGGAAACCCACGGTAGTTCAGCGGAGCGGGCTTCGCCCCGTGGCCGACGATGAACTTGTGACAGAGGTCATTGAGCGCGAGCGTCGTGACCCCCGCGCGAACGTGGGGCGCGACGTGCGCGAGAGTCGCGGCCGCGAGAACGCCCGCCTCGCGCATCCCCGCGATTTCCTTGGGTCCCTTGCGCGAGATCACGGCGAAGGAGCTTGGCGCTCCGCGGGGTTTGCGTCAAGAACGGCGAGGCGGTGGACGACGTTCGCCAGCAGGATCGCACCCCGCCGCAGGCCCGAAAGGGACATCGACTCGTCGTCCGAGTGCCCCGTGTACCGCTCTCCGGGGAAGGCAGGGCCGAAGTTGACCGCGCCCGCGAACAATCGCGCGAAGGTCCCGCCGCGAATCGCGATCGGCGCGGCGTCGGGATCGTCCATCTCCTCCCGGTACGCGGCGAGGAGCGTGCGGACGAGCGGCGTGTCCGGCGAGGTCACGTGTGGCTCGCCGACGTAGCGCTCGTGCTCGTTGATACCAGGAAAGACCTCGCGGATCCGCAGGAGGGCCGCGTCGAGCAGGGCGTCGAACTCGGCCTTCGTCTTGCCCGCGGGCCGGCGCATGTTGACCGACAGCACGCCTCGCCGAAGCAGGGTCGGCGCGACGAGCAAGGGGCCCATGAGCGGATCCGAGTGCGCGATCCCGAGCCGTTCGCCGTGGTGGTCGCCGACGAAGAAGCGCTCGACGACGCGCAGGAGCCTGGGATCGTCCGTCGACGACATCGACGGCGGCAGGGACCCGGCGATGTCCAGACGCCCCGCGATCACGGCGAGCGCCCAGAGCGCGTTCTTTCCTTCGTCCGCTTTCGACGAGTGGACGGCCTCGCCGTGGACAACGACGTCCACGCGGCTGCCCGAGACGGTCACATCCGGCGGCGGAGCGTCGAACGGCAATCCCTCCTCGATCGCCCGGCGAACCCTCGCCGCCATCGGCTCGCCGCCTTCGAGCGTGATCCCTGCGACCCCCGGGACCTGCGTGAGGAACTCGCCGGCGGAGGCGATGTACGGGCCGGCACCCCGCATGCCGAGGCCACGGCCGAGCATCCAGCTGACGAACCCGCTCTCGGCCGTGACGACCGGGTACTCCGCGTCGACCGAGATCACGTCGGCCGGCTGCGGGTCGACGGAGCGCGCCCACCGCACGAACGGCTCCCAGTCGCCTTCCTCGCCGAGTCCGACGACGATCCGCACGCCGCGGCGCAAGGGCACGTCGAGCTCGTGGATCGCCCGCAGGACGACGATCGCCTGCGCGATCGGCCCCTTGTCGTCTTCCGTCCCGCGACCGAACAAGCGTCCTTCTCTCAGATCCGGCTCGAAGGGCGGCGAGGACCACGCACGCGGGTCGGCCGGGACGACGTCTCCGTGGAAGAGGAGCCAGAGTTCGCGGCCCGGCGTCTCGGGCCCGTACGCGATCTCGAAGGCCGCGCGGTCCCCTCCGACGTGGAACTCGCCGCCTGTCTGCTGGGCCTGCCGCTCCAGATAGTCCTCGAGGTGCACGAATGCGGGCGCGCGGGTGTCGTGGCCCGTCGTCTCGAACCGGACCAGCTCCTCCGTGACGCGGACGACCTCTTCGGCCATGCAGTCCTCGACGTACTCCTCGAGGTCCGGCGCGGCGCTGCGGCCCCATGCGATCCGGCTTCGCCTCCATCGCTCGGCGCGACCGGACGCGGCGCCCGCGCAGGCCTCGGCCGGCGAAAGCCGGGGCGGCGCGGCGCCGCGAGGAATGGGAGAAGTGGAGGGCGCAGAGCAGCAGGCGAGAGAGGGGACGAAAAGCAACAGGAGACAGGCAACAGGCAACAGGCGACAGGCAATGAGAAACCCGTTGCCCACCGCCCGTCGCAGGTGACCCGGGACGACATTGCCTGTTGCCTGTTGCCTGTTGCCTGTCTCCTGTTGCTTCTCCCTGGGCGCGATCACCTTCGGCGAACGACGCCCACGGCCAGGATCAAGACGCCGAGCGCGATCCCGCCCCTGCCCTGCCCTGCTGCCATGACTCCACAGAAGCATCCTTTGCTCGCCTCGAAGCCGCCGGGGACCGGGGCCGCGTCGCCTTCGGGGCCGGCGTCCGTGCCTTCGCAGTCGCGAAGACAGACGCAGTAATCGAGCGAGTAGTTGGTGGCCTCCGGGTGGCCGTAGAGGTCAGACGCCGTGATCTGGAAGCAGATGTCCGGGCGGCCGTCGAATCGGGAGGCGACGGCGCTCCAGCCCTCGTTCGTGTAGTAGCCGGTGTCGAGCATGGTGACGCCGTCGTTATCCCGGATCGAGACCTGGAAGAGCGTGGTCTGCAGCGCGGTCGAGTCGCCGCCGTCGGCGTGGACGTCGTCGCCCACGAAGGTGAACCGGTACTCGTCCACGCCGAAGTCGCAGCTGTCGGCAGCGGGAACCTCTGCAAGCTCGACGGAGAACCGGCCGTTGACGGCCGGTCCGGCGTCGTCCGACCCTGCGCCAGTGCGAAACGAGATCGACCCGCTCCCGCCGTCGCCGCCGCCCGCGAGCGTGAAGGCGTAGTCGAACGTGAAGTGGCCGTCGGGCGCGAGTTCCGGGTCCGGCGTTCCGAGGTGGACGGCCTGGTGCACGACGGCGTCCGTGTCGGCCGCGCCGCCGGGGAGACCGGCATCCTTCTCGAACACCTCCCAGGCGACCGTGTGATCGTCGCCCGTGTCGTCGTTCGTGATCGTCCCCGACACGGTCCCGCCCGGCGCCGCGTCGGTCGTCGCGACGGCGACCTTCAGGTTCGTGCCGAACTCCACGGTGGGACGGTCCGGCTCGACCCAGAGGATCCCGGGCGGCGGGCACTGGGCGGATGCCGCGCGAGGAAGGGCAAGACCGGGAAGGCCAAGGACGAGGAGCACCACGACGGATCGCATCGGAGGCGTGGACTCTATCATCCCCGAAACGGAGCGAGCGCGTTCCACAGGCTGTACGCCGAAGCGACGAGCAGAAGGCCTCCGATCCCGCGCACGATCCACACAGCCCGGGCGCCGAAGAGCGCCCCGCCGCGCAGGGACAGCTCGGCGACCCCCGCGAGCCAGGCAATTCCGCCGAGGCCCACGCCGATTGCCGCGGCGACCATGCGGGGCAGCGCAAGGCCGGCGAAGGCGGTCCCGGCCAGGCCGATCCACAGCAGGATCGCCGCAGGATTCGTCGCGGTCAGCAGAGCGCCCGTGGCGAGACCCCGGGCCAGGCCCGCCGGATCAGCGTGGGAATCGGCCGGCGGGGGGCGTTCTCGCAAGCTCTGCACGCCGAGCACGGCGAGGACCACGGCTCCGATCGCGTACATCGCGGTCATCGCGCGCGGCTCGCGCGCGAGGATCTGCGCCACACCGAGGTACGCCAGCACGGCGTAGACGCTGTCGACGGCGCCGGACCCCACGGCGAGGGCGAGCGCCGTGCGCCGGTCGCGGCGCAGCGCCATCCGGATCGTGACGGCCGCCACGGGTCCGAGAGGGACAGAAACGACGAATCCGACGACGACGCCCGTCAACAGGGCGGCGATCACGGCCGCATCACAGCCACCCTTGCCGCAACACAGTCAGCTTTTCCTCATCACAGCCACCCCTGCTCGCGATACCACGCGACACTCCGGCGCGCGCCCTCGGGGAATGGGACCTGCGGCGACCAGCCGTAGTCCGCGAGGATCCGCGCGTGGCCACCGACGAAGGAGCTGTTCATCTCGAGCACCTTGTCGCGGTCGAAGACGACCGCGCGGCCGCGAATGCGGCCGAGCCACCCGGAGAGCGTGCCCACTGTCTGGAAGACCCAGACCGGAAGCCGCACCTTGCGGACGCGGACGCCCAGCGCCGCCCCGATCGCGTCGCCGAGGTCGGCCCAGCTCCAGCGGCCGCCGTCGTCCACGTGATAGATGGCGCCCGTCCGATCCGTGCGGTCCTGGGCGAGCAGGCTCAGGGCGCGCGCGCAGTCCGGGCCGTAGATCATCGAGATGCGCGACTCGCCTCGCCCGATGATCGCGATCAGCCGCAGGAGCTTCGCGAGACGAAACGCGGCGAAGATCTCGACGTCGCGGGGGCCGTAGATCGGCCCAGGCCGCAGGATCGTCACGGGGAGGTCGGTGCAGCGCAGGATCTCCTCCTCGCCCCTTCGCTTGGACCGTCCGTACCGCGTGATGGGGGCAGCGGGGGCGTCTTCCGTGCGAGCCACGTCCGGCGCGCTCGGACCCGAAGCCGCGAGGCTCGACACGTGCACGAGGCGCCGGACCGTGCCGGCGCGCCGCGCGGCGTCCAGGAGGTTCGCCACGCCCGCCGCGTTGACCCGGTTGAACTCGGCCTCGGAGCGCGCCTTGGTGAGCCCCGCGCAGTGGACGACCGACTCGCACCCGGCGACCGCCGCCGCGAGGGACTCGGGCGCTTCCATGTCGCCGAGGACCCTCTCGACTCCGGGCCGGTCGAGGTGGACGGCCCCGGTGGACCTACGGACGAGCGCGCGGACGTCGTACCCCGCGGAGAGCATCTCCTCGACGACGTGCGAGCCGAGGAACCCGCCCGCTCCCGTGACGAGGACCTTCATCGGAGCTCCGGCCGCCCGAACAGAGGCGGATAGACCGGGGCAATTCCCGCCATGGAGCGCCGATCGACTTCTCGCGGCGCCCACCGCGCCGCCACGATCGATGCGGCGACGGCGAGCACGATGCCCGCGAGGACGTCGGTCGCGTAGTGCCACCGCAAGAACATGGTCGCGACGACGATGTTCACGGCGAAGAACGAGGTGACGTGCCAGGTCCACCGCATCGGTACCTGCGCTCGGTGTCGGAAGGAGAACAGTGCGACGAAGAGCGGCGCGGCGGTGTGCAGGGACGGGAAGATGTCCTTCTGCGCCCCTCCGGAGTGCACCGCAGCCCAGACCATCCGCATCCAGAACCCGTCCGGAAGCGGCGACCGGAATGCCTCCGGCTGGAAGCGGTACGGACCGTAGCCGGGGACGACCAGGTACAGCGAATGGGCGACGATCACGGTGAGCACCATGCCGAGCGAGAACTCGGCGAGGAGCTTGCTGCGCCGTGACAGCAGGAGGAACGGAAAGACGTGGGCGGCGAGGACGAGGAAGTACGCAAAGTAGAAGAACGCGAACCACTCCGTCACCGCCGGCGTCGCGAAGCGTTCGAGCCAGACCGCCGGCTCGACGCCCAGTACGTTCCGATCGAGCGAGGCCAGGGCGGCGTCGAGCGAGCCGGGATTCACGACCGGCAAGAGCTTGCGGAACTGCAGATAGGGAGAGAGCAGCCCGGCGAGCAGGGTCAGCCGGTACAGAAGCGGCGCGGCCCACCCCCCGCGCACGAGCTCGGCGCGTACGGCGAAGAGCGCGCCGACGCACAGGACGAGAGGGACGGCGACGTTCCGCAGGACGTCCCTCTGCGCGGGCGAGGGAGGTGAGCCGGCCACCGCGAGCGTGAGCATCGTCAGGAAGGCGACGAGCACCCAGTCCTGGATCGCCATCGCGCGAAGCAGCCGCGACCGCGCGGCCGACGCCGCGCCTTCCCGGCGGGGGGCGGCCGGCCCTGCGGTCTCCATCGCGCGGTGGTCGGAACCCATCTTTCCTTCGCAACCGTCCTTCGCAACCGTCGTCTGGCCCGCGAACCTAGGGAGGCCGGAGGAGGCAGTCAATCACATGCTATACCGCGCGCGCGCATGGGCCTCGATTTCGTGTGTCCCGCTCGCTCCGACGGCGACCTGCGCCCCGACACACCGGCATCTGACCGGGGTGCGTGCTCGCTACGCTCGCGCACCCCTCGGGTGCGTCGTGCTCACCATGGCGCTGCCATGGTTCCGCGCGCCGCACCCGCATCTACCGGTGTCTCGTGACGCAGGTCGCTCGGCGTACTCGGGGACACACGAAATCGAGGCCGTCGCGCAGGCGGTTTCTCAAGATCGCGGGCGGGATTGCCGGGCTGCTCGGGGCGGGCGGCGGCGTCTCCTACTGGCTGCTCTTCGGCGGTCGCGGCCCTGGCCGCGGCCGGAAGGTGCTCTCCGACGGGGAGATCCGCATCGCGCGGGCGATCGCCGAGGCATTCTTTCCGCCAGGCTCGGCTTTCAGGCTCGACGGCATCCAAGCGCGAGTCGCCGAACGGCTCGACGACTACCTCGCCGAGGTCCCGGAGCGGGAGCGTCGTCTCATCCGCGCCGGGATGCGTGCCGTGGAGTACGCGAGCGTCCTGACCTCCGGCACGCGGTTCACCGAGCGTCCGCACGACGAGCGGATCGCGGTCCTTCGTGCCGAAGACGAGAACGAGGACTTCTGGCGTCACCTCGCGATGCGGGCGCTCAAGGCCGTGTTCGGGTTGCTCTACTTCGAGATCGACGAGGTCCGCGCCGAAGCGGGCTGGGTCCTCGGCTGCACCCCGTCGCGCCCAGGGCCCACGTGATCCGGGACTTCGAGGAGGTCCGCGGGGGACTGCGGCGCAAGGTCGACGCCGTGATCGTCGGAGCCGGCGCCGCGGGTGCGGCCGCCGCGCTTGGTCTGGCGGAGAAGGGACTTTCGGTCGCGGTCGTGGAGAAGGGGCGACGCTTCCACCCGCACGAGTTCGTTGCGAAGTTCACCGTCGCGACGCGGCGCATGTACGCCGAGGGTGGGATGCGCGCGATGGTGGGCAACGTCGTCATCCCGCTGCCGGGCGGCGAGGGCCTCGGCGGATCGACCCTCATCAACTCGGCCATCGCGTTCAAGCCGCCTGCGCCGGCGCTCGCGCGTTGGAGGCGCGAGAGCGGCGTCGAGTGGCTGCACGAGGACGTGCTCGGCCGCCACGTCGACCGCGTGTGGGAGACGGTCGGCGTCACGCGGATGCATCCCCTGCAGGTCGGGCTCAACAGCGTGACGGTGAAGCGCGGTGCACGGCGGCTCGGTATCCAGGGCGAGCTGATGGACCGCAGCGCTCCGGGCTGCGTCGGCTGCGGCGTCTGCCACCTCGGCTGCCCGTCGGGCGGGAAGGGCTCCACGGACCTGAACTTCGTGCCGCTCGCCGAGCGCGCCGGGGCCGAGTTCATCACCTGCTGCCGCGTCGAGCGGATCGTGATCCGGAACAACCGGGCGGTCGGAATCGAGGCGCGTGCGGTGGACCCCGAGACGCGCGAGCCGGCCGGCAGGGTGATCATCGAGGCCGACCGCGTCTTGCTCGCGGGCAGCACGATCGGGACCGCGCTCCTGCTGCTCTCCCAGCGACTCGGCAACTCGAGCGGACAGGTCGGCGAGAACCTGCACGTCCACCCCGCGACGGGTGGAATCGCGCGCTACCCGCACGAGATCCTCGGCTGGAAGGGAGCGCCGCAGGGATTCTGGGCGGCCGACGAGTCGGCGCCGGAAGCGGTGCTGGAGAGCGCCTTCTACGGGCCCGAGGCGTTCTTCACGCTTCTGCCGACGATCGGGCGGCGCGAGATCGGCCGCGTCAAGGAGGCTCGCTACTTCGGCATGGCCGGCATCATGATCCGCGACGTGTCGAGCGGGACCGTCCGTCCGACGGACGACGGCCGCGCGGACATCCACTACGACCTCGTCGACGTGGACCGGCTCAACCTCATCCGGGGACTGCGGCTGAGCCTGCGCGTCATGCTTGCCGCCGGCGCCATCGAGATCTTCCCGCAGGTCCGGGGCGTCGCCGCGATCGAGAGCGAAGAGGACATCCTGCGCCGCCTGCCCGACGACGTCGCCGTCGATCGGCTCGGCCTCTACGCGAGCCACCCGATGGGCACCTGCCGCATCGGCACGGATCCGAAGCGCTCGGTCGTCCGGCCCGACGGTCGCCTTCACGACGTGGAGTCCCTGTACGTGGTGGACGGCTCGCTGTTTCCCTCCGCTCTCGGATGGAACCCCTCGATCACGATCATGGCGATGGCGTTGCACCTCGCCGAAGGCATCGCGCGCGCTTGACGGCGGCGCCGCGAGCGCTGACGCTGCCGGGGTGACGATCTGGCCTCTGCTCGCGGTGCTCGCGTCCTGTGGGGACGACGAGGCCAAGCCCGCAGATGGCGGCCCGGATGGAGGGGACTCCGATACGGACAGCGACTCGGACTCCGACGCGGACTCGGACTCCGACTCGGACACCGATTCCGACAGCGATTCCGATTCCGACTCCGATTCGGATTCGGATTCCGACACCGACTCCGACGGGGACTGCGACTCCGGCGCAGCCCTCGGAGAGGTGCTCCTCGACGATCCGTTCGGCGTCTTCGCGCCGGAGTGGGACACGACCCATCCCGACGACTTCACGGTCACGGCGGGTCGGCTGCGTCAGGCTGCGGTTCTCGCCGAGGCTCACGGCGCGTGGCGACCCGACGTCTGTGCGTCGGACTTCGACCTGTTCTCGATCATGGCGTACTCCGACGACGGCCTCGCCCCGGCGGACGGCTGGGGGTTCGGCGTCGCGCTCCGGGCGGCCTCCATCGTCCCGCTGGCGCTGCACGTCTGCGGCGCGATCCGTACGGGCGGCGAGCTGACCCTCGCAATCGCCGAGATCGACGCGGCGTCCGTCACCGTGCTCGCCTCCGAACCGCTCCTGCTCGATCCGGATCAGGACATCTCCCTCACGGTGCGGGCGGAGGGCGGGACGATCTCCTGCTCGGCGCTGGCCACGGAGGTCTCCGTGGACGACGTCGCCCGATCGGAAGGTTCCCCGGGCTTCTGGTCGTCCGGCTACGCCTGGAACGCGGACTACCTGACCGTCACCGCCAGGTAGGCGCCGGCGTCGATCTTCACGACCCCATCGCCCACGAGCTTCGCGAGGTGGGCGCGAAGGGAAGACGCCGCGAGGGGCCACATCGCGGTGGGCGTGTCGGAGTAGGCGACGGGGAGGATCGTCTCGACGGTCGCAGCACCCCCCTGCACGGCCTGCAGCACCTGGGCCTCGCGCGCGAGCCGATGCGAGACGTACTCGTCGAGCTTCGCGTCCGCAGCCGCCGACGCGAACATGGGTCCGTGCGCAGGCAACATGAGCCGCACGCCCAGCGCCCGCGCCTTGCGCAGCGATGCCAGGTAGGCGGCCATGTCTCCGCCGTCGTCCGGATCGACGACGACGTAGCTCGCTCCCGCGACGAGATCGCCGGCCGCGAGCGTGCGGGTCCCCTCCTCGAGGACCGCGAGGTGGCCGCGCGTGTGGCCGGGGGTATGGACGGCCCGAGCACTGCGGCCACGGCCGAGATCCCACGACTCGCCCTCGCCGATTCGCCGGTCGACGGGGAAGTCGAGCCTGTGGGCGGTCTCGTCGTGCGCGGCGATCGGAACCCGCAGCCGGCGGCGCAGGGCGTCCGCGTACGCGACGTGATCCGCGTGATGGTGCGTCAGGACGATCTCGGCGATCTCGACGCCCTCGGCGCGCAGGACGTCGAGCAGGCCGTCGAGCCTCACCTGCTCGTCGGAGTGCGGCGTCGCGGGGTCGATCACGATCGCGCGTTCTCCTGCGAAGATCACGGTGTTCGTGTGGGTCGCGGGCGGAAGCGTCGGCGTCCGCAGCGGCAGGGTGAACACGCCGCGGACCAGCTCGATGCGCGTGACGTCGCCGCGGCTCGCCTCGGCAGGCGCGGCCATCCGCCGGGCGACGTCCGCCGAGCCTTCAGCCAGACAGCGCAGGGCGTGCAGGGTCGGCGGCGCGAGCAGGGCCTCGGCACGCTCCCAGAGCGCGAGCGCCTCGGAGGGGCGGATCCACTCTCCGGCGTCGAGCTCGCCCTCGGCCCAGTGCGCCATCTGGTCGTCGGGCATGGCGGCGACGTAGAAGCGCGTGTCGAACCGGATCGAGCCGAAGGGCGGCGTCAGCCACCGCCCCGCGGGCTGCAGCACGGAGGGATCCAGGTCGACCCCCGCTTCCTCGCGCAGCTCTCGGGCGGCAGCGGCCTCCACGGTGGCGTCGGTCTTCTCGCGCACACCGCCCGGGAACGCGTGGAACCCCCCGAGGAACCGCTGCGTCGGCGCGCGTCGGACCCAGAAGACCTCGGGCTCCGACGGATTGCGGACGAGAACGACTGTGGCGGCTTCCCGGATGGCGGACACGTCAGGTGCCAGGGTAGCGAAGCCGCGCGATACAATGGAGAAAGATGATCCCGGCTCTCGCGCTCTTCTTCGCCGGGTGCCCGCGGGGCGCCGGACCTCCCGACTACGAGGGGCGGCCGGACGCGGGAGGGGATGCGGACGTCGACTCGGACTCCGATTCCGACGCGGACACCGACACGGGCGATCCCTGCCTCGATCCGGGCAGCGTCACTCTCGGCGCGCCCGACCGTCTTCTTCTGCGCGGGACGGTCGTCACCCCGGACGAGGTCCTTCCCGACTCGGAGGTCCTCGTCCTGGGCAACGAGATCTCCTGCGTCGGCGACTGCTCGGGATCGCCCGGCGCGGACGGCGCCACGGTCATCGACACGGCCGGTACGATTTTCCCGGGACTCGTCGACGCCCATGATCACGTCGAGTACGACTGGATGGTCCCGTGGGAGACGCCGCGACTGTACGTCAACCACGACGACTGGCAGGGAAGCGCCGAGTACGGCGAGTACATCGACCCGCACCGCATCCACCAGGACGCCCTCGAGTGCGAGATGACGAAATGGGGGGAGATCCGCGCGCTGGTCGGCGGGACGACGACGATGCAGGGCGCGCCGCAGCGCCGCTGCATCCACTGGCTCGTCCGCAACGCGGAGCACTACGCGGATCTGGGTGTGGACCGCATGCGGACGAACACGCTCGGCATCGACACCGTCGACGACGCGGACGCTGCGACGATCCGATCGCAGATGGACTCGGGCGAGGTCACGGCCTACGTGATTCACGTAGCGGAGGGGCTCGACGAGTCGGCGCGTTCGGAATTCGACGAGCTCGTCCGCAAGAACCTGCTCGCCGCGGCGACTGTCGTCATCCACGGAACCGCATTCGGCGACTCCGAGTGGGCCAGGGTGGGCGACGCCGGCGCCAAGCTCGTCTGGTCTCCGCGATCGAACCTGGTCCTGTACGGGGACACGACCGACGTCCCGGCCGCGCGCGCCGCGGGAGTCCTCGTCGCGCTGGGCCCCGACTGGACGCCATCGGGGAGCCCGTCGATGCCCCACGAGATGCGCGCTGCGGACGCGCACGACGACGAGGCCTGGGGCGACGTGCTCTCGGCCGAGGACCTCGTGCGCATGGCGACCTCCGACGGGGCACGCGTCCTGGCGCTCGACGAGTGGATCGGACGGATCGAGCCCGGCCTGCGCGCGGACCTGACGGTCGTCGCCTGCGGGCAGGACGACCCCTACCGGGCCCTCGTCGAGGCCTCTCTCGGGCGGATCCGGATGGTGCTGATCGACGGGGTGCCCCTGTACGGCGACGCGCCACTGATGGCCGCGAGCCCCGCGCCCTTCTGCGAGCCGATCGAGATCTGCACGGTGCCCAAGCTCGTCTGCGTGAAGGCGTCCGAGGCCCCGGCGGACCTGTTCGACCAGACGGTCGGAGACGTCCTCTCGAACCTGGAGGGGGGGGGCCTGTCGGTCTGGCCCCTCGCGCAGTGCCTGGAGTAAGCTCGGGCATGGCGCGCTGGCCGATGCTGGCAGTGACCTTGGCCGGCACTGCGGTGCCCGCCGTCTCGAGCGCCCAGTGGACTTTCCAGTCCGAGGGAACGTACCTGCCCTGTGCCGAGAGATTCACCTGGGATTTCGAGGACATGGATGGCAGTATCGCAGACGGAACTTGCGATGCTTTCGACGGCTGCATGGCCCTCTACGTGGACGATCAGCCCTTTCCCGCCACGACGTATTCGTCTGCGCATGACGGTCATGGCTTTTCGACGGACACTGAGCCGGTATCCGGGGTCAATATCACTCGGTGGATCCTCGTCCCACAGGCTGGGCGCCCTTTCGCGCGCTTTCTCGACCTCTTCGAGAACCCGAGCGGTGACCCCTTGGACGTGACCGTGCGCTACCGCTGCAACCTCGGCTCCGACGGGGAGGAAACCGGCTACGGCGCCGACGGGGACTCCCGTCCCGAGGCATCGGACACCTGGATCGCGAGCGACGACGCGGACGCCGCGGGCGACCCGTCGCTCGCATTCGTCGTCCAGGGCCCGGGCGCCGCCGTCGGGCTCGAGCGCTGGGTCTCGGCGCCCGGAACGGGCTCCGTCGACTTCGAGTACGGCCTCCCGCTCGGACCGGCCGAGACGAAGGCGCTCGTCGTCTTCGTCGTTCAGGAGTCCGACCGGGCGGCGTCCTACGACACCGCGACCTGGCTCGAGTCCCTGCCCGCGGAGGCCCTGGCCTTCCTGGAGGGCGAGCTCGAGATCGTGCAGAACTTCGTCGCACCGGGCATCCCCTCGGTGAGCCTCGGCGGGCCCTACGCCGTCGCCGAGGGATCCACCATCGAACTGCAGGCGACCACCTACGACGCGGACGGAGACTCCGTGTCCGTCTCCTGGGACCTCAACGACGACGGGGTGTACGAGACGGTTGGGGAGACGGCGACGTTCGACGCGAGCCGACTCGACGGCGGACCGGCCCTCGCCCCGCTCCCGATCGGGATCCGCGCGACGGACGGCGAGTCCGAGGTCTTCCGCCGCGGGGTCGTCGAGGTCGTGAACGTCCCGCCTGCGCTCGGAGGACTGCCGGACCCCGAGGCCGTGGTGGGGGCTCCGTGGGTCGCGCCGCTGCGTCCTCGCGTCGTCGAGCCTTGCTCGGCGGACGAGGTGACCCTGGAGCTGGTCGATTCCCCCGCCGGCGTCCTTCTCGACGAGGAGGGAGCGCTCGTGTGGACGCCGAGCGCTGCGGACGTCGGCGATCACGTGATCTCGGTCCGCCTGACGGACGACGACGACGGCGAGCGCCTCCAGGAGATCGGGGTCGCCGTGCGGACGAACGACCCTCCGACGCCCGCTCGTCCGGTGGCTCCCGAGCCGGGCGAGGTCGTGGGGCTGACGCGACCGCTCTTCGTCATCGGCAACGCGACCGACCCGGACGGCGATCCGGTCACCTACGAGATCGAGATCCACAGCGCCGGCGAAGGTGACTGCGACGGGGCCGAGGAAGTCGTTTCCCAGCGGATCGACGGCCACCCGTCGGGCAACACCTCGTGGACGCCGGCCGAACGCCTCTGCCGCGGCACCGCGTACACCTGGGACCTGCGCGCCTGCGACCCCTACGCGTGCAACGAAGCGGTCCTGCAGGATTTTGCGGTGGATCCGCATGCCGTCGACGAGACGATTCCGGGCAGCGGCGATCCCGCCGGCTGCGCCTGTCGCACCACGCGCCCCGCCGGTCGGGGGGCGTTTGCCGTCTTCGCCATCGGGCTCCTCGCGGTGAGGAGGTCGATGGGAAAGGTTCGTACCCCAACGCACGGGAGGGCGCACGAATGAAGAAGCAGACGAAGGGCATCTCTCTTGGAATCCTGTTCGTGGCGGTCGTCGTTTCGGCGGCCGTCCCGCGATCGGCGGCCGGACACGCGGCCGTCGCGGAGTACCACTACGAGTCCGGCGGGACCTGCGACGACTGCATCGGCAGCCCGCGCTACCACTGGGACCCGTACTACTCCGCCCACGGCACGACGTACCGGTACGGCGCGCTCTACCAGGGCACGGCGAACATGGTCTACATGTGCGGCCAGCTGCGCATCGCAGGCGTGACGCTCAACGCGGCGAGCTACGTCGCGCGGGGCGACGCACGCGGGTTCTCGACGCAGGAGTGGTCGACCGGAAACTGGCGCGTGACCCGCGAGGTCTACGTGCCCGAGGACGGCCTCGACTTCATGCGCACCGTCGACTCGATCCGCAACGCGGGCGCGGGCGCGGCGAACCTGACGGTCGAGTACTACTGCCAGTACTACTACGGCTGCAGCGGCGGGACCGAGTGCACCGAGAACTCCTCCGACGGCGACGGAACTGCCGAGGCGACCGACATCTGGTTCGTCAACAAGGGAGGAACGTACGCGGCGCTGGGCTTCCTGATGTACGCGGACGGGTCCGACGAGGAGATGGCGTCGGTGACCTTCACGCCCTGGTACACGTACACGATGCGCTTCGACCTCAACATCGCGGCCGGCGAGACGCAGAAGCTGCTCACGTTCATGGTGCAGGCGAACGACGAGGACGAGGCCGGCGCGACGCTGGACTACCTGTCCGTCCTTCCGCCCGAGGCGACCGTCGACTGGGACGCTGCGCTGCCGGACTTCGTGAACTTCGTGACGGACGGACGACCGGCGGTCTCGACTGGCGGCCCGTACCGCGTGCCGGAGGGCGGCGAGATCATCCTCGAGCCGCGGATCTTCGACCGCGAGGGCGACGCGCTGCTGTGGAGCTGGGACCTCGACGGAGACGGCGGGTTCGATGATTCCTCGGACCTCAACCCGACCCTCGACGTGGCGACCCGCGCCGAGATGGCCGACGGCGACGCAGAGTTCACGGTCTCGCTGTACGTCGTCGAGGACATCGACGGCGGGCGCGAGGTCGTTCGCGATGCGGACATCGAGGTCGTCAACGTCGCGCCGATCGTCGTCTCGGAGCCGCCCGGCAGCGCGCGGCGCGGCGGCGAGTACCGGTACGTCCCGGCGGTCGCAGATCCGGCAGGCGTCCTCGATCCGTACACGCTGCTCCTCATCGACGACGAGTACCCAGGCGGCATGGCAGTCGTCCCGGGCGACCTCGAGAACCCCCCGGCGATCGTCTGGACGCCGAACGTGGCCGACATCGCGGCGAGCCCACACCACGTCGAGATGGAGGTCGAGGACGAGGACGGCGGGCTGTTCACGCAGGCCTGGGACATCGTCGTCACCGACAACACGGCCCCCTTCGAGCCGAGCCTGCTGTACCCGCGGGGACGCGACTGCATCCTCGTCGAACGGCCGACCATGAAGCTCGGAAACGCGCAGGATCTCGACGACGACCCGCTGACCTACTTCATCGAGGTCGACAGCGATCCGGCGTTCCGCAGCATCGACCTGCAGGCGAGCGGCCCGCTGCCCGAGGGCGTGAGCGGCTTCACGGAGTGGCAGGTTCCGCGTCCACTGACGAACGGCGAGCTGTACTACTGGCGCGCATGGGTCACCGACACGATCCAGGAGAGTGAGCGGATCGTCGAGGTCTTCGAGGTGTGCCTCGACGGCCCGGAGGCGGATTCGGACGTCGACACCGACGTCGACACGGACGCCGACACCGACACCGACACCGAGTCCAACACCTTCGTCGGCGGCGACGGTGACGGCGACGGAGCGTCGACCTCCAGCCCCGGATGCGCGTGCGACACGACGGCGAGCTCTTCGCCCGTCGCTCCGCTGGCGGCATTCGCGATGGCCGCGGTCCTCGCCACGCGCAGGCGCAGGGGACGCTAGGTCGCCCTGCCTCCCCCTCCCCCCTTTTCCCCCTAGAACCTGATTCTCGCCTGCTCGCCCTCGGGAACGAGGACGACGTCCACTCGCACGATTGGGGCCACGCCCCAATCCGATTCTCGACTACTCGCTCTCGGAAACGAGGACGACGTCCACTCGCACCCCGTTGAAGTTCTGGTCCGTGAAGTCGAAGGCGTTTCCGGCCAGCGACGGGGTCGTGGTGCCGCCGAGGCGCTGCCGGGTGTAGAGGCGGTTGAGGCCCGGCCGCAACGTGACGTCCACCGAGAACCGTCCGTCGACGTCCACGATGCCCGAGGTGGTCACGCCGCCCGCGCAGGTGAACTGGCCCTCGCCGGTGGGCCCGCAGACGCGGATCTCGACGGTCGCGCCCGGCTCGCCGTTTCCGGGAAGGGTCAGGTCCGGATCGGAGGGAACGAGGTCGAGAGAGTCGAAGTCGATTGCCGCACCGCGATAGGCCACGCCGGTCCGGTCGAGATCGGCGCCGGCCGCCGTGCCCTCGTCGACGCGGACGCGCCCGTCGCCTCCGAGCCCTCCGGTGCCCGCGCCCGCGCCGCCCGCGGCGTCGAGGGTCATCCGGCCGAGGATGCGGTTCGCGGCGACGAGGATCGCTCCGCCGCTCCCTCCCCCGCCTCCGTCCGCTGCGCCCGCGCCCCCCCGCGACACGAGCGAGGCGCCGTTCGCGTCGAGATCGCCCAGGACTGCCAGCAGGATCCCCCCGCCCCCGCCGCCGCCACCGCCCGACGCTCCGCCGCCGCCGCCCGATCCGCCGCAGCGGTCGTCGTCGTCCACGAGGCAGGAGACGTCCGCGTCGCCCCAGACGCGGCCGCCCGTTCCGGCGCCGTCCGTGCCGGCGGTCCCGTATCCGCCTCCGCCGCCGTCGGATCCGCCGCCCGTCCCGGGCGCCGCCGCTCCCGGCGCTCCGCCGGCGCCGCCGCCTCCGAGCGCGGGGCCGGGGGTCCCGCCCGCGGCCGGCGCACCCGAGAAGTCGATCGACCCGCGGAAGAGCGCGTCGCCCACGACGAACCAGCGGACGGTCTCCGAGCCAGCCGCCGACGGCTCGAACACGCCGTCGGGCGCCACATTCATGGAAGACGCGAAGATCGTCCCGCGCACGCCGCGCGGGTCGCCGCCGCCGGGGTGCGTGATGTCGTCGAGCCAGAAAACCGTGAACGGGGCGAGGTACTCCGATGCGCCCACCGCGATGTGGAGGTTGCGCAGCTCCGAGTGCAAGGGGACCGGGAACGAGTAGCGTCCGTCGTTCGGCACCGTGTCGCGCGCCGCCACGACCAGCCCGCAGCGGACCGCGTTGCAGCGCTGCTCCAGGATCTCGACGGAGTCTTCTTCCGGGGGCGTGGTCACGACCGCTCCCGTCATGTCGAATCCCTCGCCGAAGACGTCCACGGCGGCACGCTGGGCGCCTTCCAGCGTGGACGCGGGCTGCGCCGAGATGCGCGGCAAGGACGGGCCGGAATCCTCGCCGCCCGCGTCGGGGGATGCGTCTGGATCCGTTCCGGCGTCCGTGGGACCTGCTCCCTCGAAGTCGCTGCACCCGGCGAGGAGAGCGAGCAGCGGGAAGCCGTGACCGACCTTCACCGCGCGGGGACCTTGGCCGGGGCCTTCGTCGTCGCCTTCGTCGGGGGGGGAGCCTTCGTGGGGGCCGCGCCGGCAGGGCGTCGACCGGGGCGCGCGGGAGGCGCAGGCGCAGGCGGCTCCCACGAGATCCGCACGCCCTCGGATTCGAGGCCCGGCGAAGCGCTGCCGGCGGGATCGGCGCCTCGCCAGAACTCGACGACAAGCGGCGGGCGCTCGAGGCGCTCGATGCGCCGCGGGTCCTGTGCCAGCGGCGCGGCCGTCGCGACCGGCGCCGCAGTCTGCCCCTCGGGCAGAGGCGGCGGAGGCGGCGGCTCCGGGAACGCGGCGCGCACGACGGAAACGAGCGAATCCGCAGCCACGCGGCGCGCCTCGGCGACCCCATCGGCGTCCTGCGGGTCCACCTCGGTCTGCGCCGCGAGCTCGTGACAGGCGACGAGACCTGCACCGGGCAGGGTGACGTCCACGCCGACGAGCCTGCGCCCCAGCTCCTCCGGAGTCGCGCCGGGCCGCAGGCGCAGCCCGATGCGCATCTTCATGTCGCGGTCCACGCGCGTCGCGCCGCGGACCTGGATGTAGAAGTGGTGGTCGAGGTCCTTGCGGCACAGGTCCCCCTCGCAGGCCGGCCTCGGATCGCCGTTCCACGCGGTCGCGAAGGTGACGTTGCGGCCGAGGACGGCGTCGAGGGGGTCGCCCCAGCCCTCGATGCCCGCGACCACGCGCAGCCACGTCTCCAGGGTGCGCGTGCACCACGAGCGGCGGCGCTCCTCGAGGCGCTCCTCCATCTCGCGGCGCCTCTCCTCGGCGGCGGCGGCGGTCGCGGCGCGCTGCTCCTCGACGCGCACGAGGGCATCCAGACGATACCGGGCCTGCTCTGCATGCCGCCCCTCGGGAAAGAGCCGCAGGTAGAAGGCGAGTCCCTCGATGTCCGTCATGCCGGCGCTGTAGAAGCGGTCGTCCAGCTGACCCTCCTCGCGGGTGGCGGACTTCGCGAAGTGGCCGGCGGAGTAAGCGCCCAGATAGCGCTGGAGCATGCGCGCGCGCTCGTCGGGAGACCGCTCGAGCCGGATCTTGCGCCACAGGCGGTACTCGTCGTGCGAAGCCGTGACGGGGCCCCAGTTCAGTCCACAGGCGAGCAGCACCGCAGTGGCGGCGACGGTCGCAATGCGAAGCGCTGCTTTCCTCACTCTACCCCCGGGCACGAGCCGCACTCGCGGACGTCGACGTCCTGGACGCGCTCTGCGCTGCCGCAGTCCTCGAGCTCGAAGAGGACGTCGAGGCAATGGTCGGCGTCGCGATCCGTGGGGATGCAGACGCAGCGCTCCGGGAGGGGTTCCACCTCGTCCGCGCAGCTCGGGTCCTCGGACTCGAAATGGAAGTTCTCGCAGCTGAGCTCCTCCGCCGTGAGCTCCGGGAGGCCACACTCCCTCGAGAGATGGCCGTTCTGGATCAGGCGCAGGTCCTCACAGAACTGGGCGGGGTCGGCCGGCTGCAGCTCCGTGACCGTGCACGACCCGATGTCGGAGGACGGCATCGGCCCTGCAAGGACGCCCAGGGCGGCGATCGCGACGACTCCCTTGAGCAGTTTGTGCTTCATGACGAGGGGAGGATCTCGTAGGTCGCGATGGCTCCGACGTGCCCGCCGAGGACGACCTCGTTCTCGATGCCGCGAAAGTAGTCGACGCTCAGTTCGACGAACGCGCCCAGGCCGGCCGTGAAGAAGTACACGCCCCCGCCGCCGACCTCCACCCCGTACGTCGGCTCGGGGAGGAAGACGAACGGGAGCCCGAATCGCGCGAACTGCGCATAGCGCAGGCTCGACCGGCGCCAGAGCAGGTAGCTGGGCATGACCCCGACCTGAACACCCTCGGTGTAACCGATGAGCGCGGCGATGTGCGCGGCGTGCGCGATGGAGCCCAAGGGGCCGAGCGTTCCACCGACCTCGAGCTGCGCCCACGCCGGGGAGAGCTCGGGCGTGTCGAAGGTGGCGAGCGACTCGAACGGCGTGTACCCGATGCCGGTGCCGGCCGCGGCGTGGAGCGACGGCTGCGCGGACGCGCTGCGGGCTGCCCCGACGAGGACGAGGGCCAGGGCAACGACGAGCGAGGCGGGGATGCCGGGGCGCAAGCGCGGGCGATTGTAGCCGGATCCGACTCGGGGAAAACCGATTTCGAGTAGTCTCCCCGGCCATGAAACGGACCCTCGCGGCAGGACTGGCCTTCGCTCTGTGCGCGGCGTGCGGGGGTGGCCAAGAGGGGGGGCTGCCCCCGGAGCCCTTGCGCAAGCTCGACGAGGCGCGCGCCTTCGAGATCATCCTCGCCGCGTTCCAGGAGATGGACGTCCGGGCCGAGCAGGGACGGCCGCTCGCGACGCAGGCGGCCGGAAACTTCGACGTGGACCTCGCGATCCCCGGCAAGCCCGTCGCGCTCGAGTACCTCGACGACCGCGACCGCAGCGCGCTGAGCGCGGCCCTTCCGTCGCGGCGCGGCGACACGCTGAGAATCATGGCAGCGGCGGACGCGACTTCGGGAGCGGAAGTGCAGGTCCTGATCGTCGAGGATCGCGACTACGAGTACGATCCGAACCCCGAGCAGTCGGGCGGTGGACGGGCTCCGACGGTCCTCGCGATCGAAGGACGCCTGCGCCGGGACGTGATCGATTTCCTTCAGTACGCGAAGACCGAGGGGCTCTGCGATTGAAGGGATTCTTGCTGGGGTTCGCGACCGCCTCGGGGCTCGCGGCCTTCGCGTGGTGGACCTGGGGGCGACCCGTGCCGGAGCCCGCTGCGCCGGCTCCTGCGGTCGTCGCGACGGCGCCCGAACAGGAGGCTCCTGCGAAGGCGAAGCGGCGGGGACGTCGTGGACGACGGATCCTCCTCGAAGGGGATTCGCCGGCAGATGGCGACCGTCCGGCCGCCGAGCGCGTCGACGACCGCGGGATCTCCGACGACCTGACCCCCGGCGCGGTCGAGCTCGACCTCGGGGCGGAGGGCGGCGAGCGTCCCATCTCGAACGACGACGTGGAACGGACGATCGGCCGCGGCTGGAGCCGCATCCAGCGCTGCATCCTGCTCGATGCCGCCGAGCGCACCACGCCCGCAAAGGGGACCGTGCGCCTGGGCATTCGCATTCGCCCGAACGGCTCCGTCGCAGCCGTCACCGCGACCCCGCCGGCCGAACTGCGGGGCGGGTCGCTCGTGCCGTGCCTGAGGACGACGGTGTCGGGGATGCGGTTTCCGGCGTTCCAAGGCCGCGAAGCCGTCGTGAACTACCCGATCAGGATCGAGTGAGCCCTACTGATTCACCCTTCTCGCGCCGACGACCCTGAACGGATCGCTCACCGCCATCGGGACGACGAGGCTCTGGTTGATCCAGTCCCAGTCGGCGAACGATCCGACGTTGAAGGTCAGCGTGCCGCGCGACTCGGCGACGGGGATGGGCACGTCGGGATCCGGACGCAGATCGAGCGCGCCGCCCTGGATCCAGCCCTGGATCTGCAGCATGACCTCCTGGCCAACCCAGGCCTCGAGTCCGAGCGGCGTCCAGGTCATCGTGTACGAGCCGGCGTCCGGAATCGCCTCGCCGGCGGCGGGCGTCAGGAAGTTCGGAAATCCCGGCGGGAGCTGCTCCGCCATCCGGAACCACACCAGGAACTCCTCGTACGGACCGTCGCCGCCGCCTCCACCACCGTCCGGCGCGGCCGCGTCGAACTCCTCGATTCCGCCTTCGGGTCCGCCGTCCGGGGGAGCGTCCGGCGGTGGGAAGCGCCACGCGCGCAGCTCCCACTGGGTCCAGTTGCTCGGCACCAGCCGGATCGGGATGTCGTCCTCCTCCACGCGGAAAGTCCACGTGGTCGGGTTCTCGGCGGGCGACGACGACTCCAGCGGGATCGGCATCCCGTTGACGTACAGGTGCAGGCCGTCCGCCGGCTTCTTCTCGGATCCCGGGAACGCAGTGGGGTTGTCCGTGCGGACCGTCACGAGGATCTGCTCCTCGTCCCTGCCTCCGAGCAGCTCCGGCGGAGGCTCGACGGGTCCGTCGGCGTCATCCGCGATCGAGTGCAGCTGGCTGATGGTGATCGTCGTCCCCACTGGCAGGGCGACCGGCGCGTCCTTCGGCTCCGCCGTGAACCCGTCCGGGTTCTCTGGAAGCGGCAGCAGGATGTCGTCGTCGCCGGCCGCATCGTCGTCGCCGCCGACATGCGCCTGACAGGCGGCGACCGAAAGAAGCGTAAGGAAGATCAAGACGGTTCGCATCGCAACCTCCGAGGGTCAGGATAGCTCGCCTTCGTCCGACCGACCACTACCCATATCGCGTCAGGAGTGCCTTCTCCACCGTCATCTCCATCATCGCGGACCGCACGCCCTCGCGGCCCGACCCCGAGTCCTTCACGCCGCCGTAGGGATGGTTGTCGATCCGGAGCATCGGAGTGTCGTTGACGACGACGCCTCCCACGTCGAGTCCGAGGAAAGCCCGCCGCGCGACATCCATGCGCCGCGTGAAGATCCCGGCCTGCAGGCCGTAGCGCGTGCGATTTGCGAGCGCGATCGCCTCGTCCACGTTCTTGAAGGAGGCGACCGTCGCGACCGGACCGAAGACCTCCTCGCAGGAGACCTTGAGCTTCGGCCCCGCTTTCGCGATCAGGGTCGGCCACACGACGTTGCCCTTGCGACGGTCGCCGCACAGGATCTCGGCGCCGGACGCCTTGGCCTCGTCGATCCATCCCATCACCCGGTCGGCGGCCGCTTCGTCGATCAGAGGACCGACGACCGTCTCCGGCTTCATCGGATCCCCGACCGGGAGCTTGGCCGTCGCAGCGAGAAGCTTCGAGACGAAGCGGTCGTAGATCCGGCGGTGCACGTAGATCCGCTGGACGCTGATGCAGACCTGCCCGGCGGAGGCGAAGGCACCGATCGCGACCTTCGCCGCGACCTCGCCGAGGTCGACGTCGTCGTCGACGATGACCACTCCGTTCCCTCCGAGCTCGAGGGCGACTCTCTTGCGCTTCGCCTGGTCGGCCAGCGCCCAGCCGACCCCGACGCTTCCCGTGAAGGACAGCATCTTCATCCTGGGGTCCCGCACCAGAGCCGCCGCGACGGGGACCGGGCAGTGCAGCGCCGACAGGGCACCGGCGGGCCAGCCGGCCGCCACGCAGATCTCGGCGAGACGAAGCGCCGTCGCAGGGGCCTGCACCGGCGGCTTCCAGACGACGGGGCACCCGGCGGCGAGCGCCGGCGCGAGCTTGTGCGCCGCCAGGTTGATCGGGAAGTTGAACGGCGTGATGGCGGCGACTGGCCCGATCGGAAATCGCTCGACGACGCAGGTGACCCCCGCCGACCGAGGCTCGACGTCGACCGCGAGCCACTCGCCGCCGAAGCGCACTGCCTCCTCGGCCGCCAGCCGGAACGTCACGACGGCTCGCCGCACCTCCGCCCGCGCGTACTGCAGCGGCTTGCCCGACTCGCGGACCATCAGGCGAGCGAGGTCCTCCTCCACTCGCGCGATCCCTTCGCTCGCAGCCCGCAGGATCTCCGCGCGGAGGTAGCGCGGCGTCTTCGCCAGGACCGGCGCCGCCCGCGACGCGGCCGCGATCGCCGCCGACATCTGCGCCCGCGTGCCGCGCGGTACCCGCGCGACGGCGTCGCCGCGATACGGATCTCTCGAAACGTCCGCCTTCCCCGACCGGATCCACTTGCCCGCGACGAGGTTCGGCTGGAGAACGACCGTCACGCCTCGACCCCTAGTCCTTGGACCCCGGGTCCTCGGGCGGGTCGGGCACGAGCCACTCGAAGACCGCGACGAGGAGGAACACGAAGACCATCGCGGCCACGGCGATCGGGTAGTGCCGCATGCCGACCGCCATCCCAATCCCGATCATCAGGAACATGATCCCCGCGTCGGCCGCGCTCTTGAGGCCAGAGCGGAACCGGACGAGAGCGCCGAGACCGAAGAGCGCGAACGCCCCCGCCTGGTTGTCGCCGATGACCGCGATGATGAGCGCACCGGCGACGGAGATCGAAAGCTGCGCCTTCGCGGTGTCGCGCACGCGCTTCTTGTGGCTTTGCCGCCGGTATCGCATCGGGTGGAATGCGACCGGCGCGGCGAGCGCTGCCGCGAGCACCATCCGTCCGAACGCCCTCGCCACTTCCATCCAGTCGACGTCCATCACTCCTCCGTGTCGACCTCGTCTTCGGCCGCCTCCGCCTTCGCCAGCGCTTGCGCGACTCTTCGCAGGGTCAGAAGGTCGCCCGGATGCCGGGCGAGCGCGTCGACCGCGAACGTCCGTCCGCGGACCGTCCGTGCGGCCACGCCGAGGCTTGCGACGGCGGCGTTCGGCCACCGGTCCCGGTAGGCCTCGCGGATCGCCCAGGCCTCGGGGAGGTCCACGCTCCGAAGCCCGTCGAGGACCGCACGCGACTCGGCGCCGATCTCTTCGCGCAGCTTCCAGGCCTCCGCGTGCAGACTCGCGCCAACGGATCGGAGCACGGCCTTCGGCGCCGAGCGGGCGAACTGCCTGCGGATCGCCCAGGCCCGATCGCTCTCGACGCCGCGCAGGCTCGATAGCACCTCGGCCGGGAAGCCGGACAGGGCAGCGTCGCGCGCCTTCCAGGCCTCTGCGTCGTCGCGTTCCGCCACCGCCTCCGCCCACGCCGCCGGGTGCCCCGGGCCTAGCTCGGCGAGCAGCGCGCGGGCGTCGGTGGAGACGCAGCGGCGCAATCCCGCGACCACCGCGTCTGGTGCCACCTCGCGAAGCGTCCGGCGAAGCGCCATCGCGACGGGATCGTCGAATCCCGACAGGCCTCGCGCCACGGCGACCGGCGCCTTCTTCGCGAGCCGATCGCGGATCGCCCACGCACGGGAATCCGCGCGGACGGCGCCGCCCCGAAGGCTGCGCGCGACGGAAGCCGGCGCGACGCTCGCGAGCTTCTCCCGCAGCTTCCAGGCCTCGTCGTCCACCAGGCCCCCGAGCCCGTAGGCGACGATCTCCGGCTCGGCGTCGAGCGAAAGCCGGCGCAGCTTCCAGGCGCGGTCGCCGCCGATGCCGATGAGCATGTAGCTCGCCATCCCGGGATCGTCCGCGCCGATCGCCTCGACGTAGTCGAGGAACCGCTCGTCGAGCACGTCCGTCAGGTCGGGCCGCGCCAGTTCCTCGGGGGTCACGAGCGGCGGGTCTTCGCCGCGCTCGGGCCAGGGCTCGGGCCTCTCGCCCCGCAGGATCGACCGGAGCCTGCCGGCGACGAGCTTCGTCCCCTTCTTGATCGGCAGACGCGCGTCGAGGACGGCCCAGTGGTCGGGGTCCGCGCGGGCCAGGGCCAGGAGCCCGTCGCGGATCCGCTCCTTGTAGGCCTCGCCGAGCAGTCCCTTGCGCCCGCGGTCGCCGAAGGCGTCCTTGCGTATCTTGTCCAGGCGCTTGCGGATGCGCGCGAGCCTCGGGTCGATGTCGCAGACGATCACCTGGTCTGGGAAGCGCCCGCCGACGGCCGCGTGACAGACCGCGCGCGCCTCTTCGAGTGGGACACCGCGCGCGACGCCGGCGACGAGGGGCGTCAGGACGCATCGGTCGGCGATCACCCACTCGCCGCGGTCCAGCGCCGGCTTCGCGATCTCGGAGAAAAGCTGCGCCTCGCGCGCCGCGATGAGGAGCAGCTCCGCGCGCGGCTCGAGGTGCAGGTTCTTCGCGCTCCGTGTGATCTGGCGAATCTCCGCCGCGATCGTGGATCCGAGCACGCCCTCGGGACGCGGGCGCGTGACGACCACGCCCTCCTCCTCGATCTTCTTGGCGGCCCTGTTGGAGACGGTGGTCTTGCCCGAACCGTCGATGCCCTCGAAGGCGACGTACACGGCTAGGAGCGGCGACGCCTGTGGACGACGATCGCCAGCAGGATCGACAGGAGCAGCGGCGCACCCGAGGGGGCCCCGGCCGCACGGCAGCCGCAGCCTCCGTCGTCGTCCCGCCGGCTGTCGGCGTCCGCGTCCGAGTCGGCATCGACGTCCGTGTCGGCGTCTACGTCCGTGTCCGCATCCGTGTCGGCATCGACGTCCGTGTCGGTGTCCGTGTCCGTGTCCGCGTCCGCGTCCGTGTCGGAATCGGTGTCCGAGTCCGAGTCCGAGTCGGAGTCCGTGTCGGCGTCGCCGGCCGGCACGCAGTCGGTTCCCTCGCACCACTCGTAGGCGCCGATGTCCACGGCGTCGCCGATCGGCCGCGCGTTCCCCTCGATGTCGCCGGGGGGCGCTTCGAGGGCGGTGCCCGCGTCGATCGCGGGCGCGTCATCGAGAAGGTGGAAGTCGCCGCCCGCCTCCGCCACGAAGAGCTCCGCGGGCGTCGCGACGAGCGAGTTGCCGTCGAGCCCGGTATCGGCCTGCCACTCGGCGAGCGAGAGGATCGTCGCGTCGCCGTCGGGCGAGAGCCGGTCCATCACGACGTTGTAGTCGCTCGAGAAGCCGGCCATGGCGTCCTCGGCGACGACGATGCTGCCGCGGAACCCGTGGTGGTTGTAGAAGACGTTGTTGTAGGCGGTGTTGCCGGTGCTTCCGTCCATGATGTTGAGCGCCCAGCGACCGTCGGCTGCGACGACGACGGTGTTGTTCACGACGACGTTGCCCGTCGCCGGCTCGCCGCCGTCGATCTGGTAGAGCGAGATGCCGGACGCGTGGTTGTCATACAGGACGTTGTTTCGGATCACGGAGTCCTGCACGCCGTCGCAGTTGATGCCCGAGCCGCCAGCCGAGCCGTTGCCGTGGATGACGTTCTCTTCGACCAGCGCATCGGAGATGACGCCGTCGCCGCCGAGCGAGACGTCGCCGTTCATGTGGATGCCGTTCGCGTTGTTGTCGTGGATGTGGTTGCGGCGGATCGTCGGGCGGTCGCCGCTGTTGGAGACGTAGATGCCGTGCTCGACCTCGGAGCCCGCGCACTCGTTGTCCTCTATGACGAGGTCGTCGCAGAACCCGGTCAGGATTCCCCAGTAGCCGTTCTCGTGTGAGTGGTTGCCGCGGAAGGTGACGTGCTCGCAGAGGACCGCGCGCAAGCCGGCGCGCGTGGCGCCCGTCACTTCGAACCCCTCGACGACGACGAACGACGCGCCCTCGAGGTTGATGCCGTGCGCTGTCGACGGGTTGTCGGTGTCCACGAGGACGCCGTCGTCCGCCGAGAAGGTGATGAGCGAGTCGGCCTCGCCGCTCGTCTCGAGCTGGAAGCCGACGTAGGTCCCGGCGCGGACGACGACGGTGTCGCCGGCGACCACCTGGTCGGCGGCGTGCTGCAGCGTCAACCAGGGAGAGGCGTCTGAGCCCGCGTTGCCGTCGTCGCCTGCGGGGCCGACGGTGTAGGTCGCCCCGAACGCGATGCGCGAGGAGAGCAGCAGCAGCAACCACATCAGAAGTTGACCGGGATGTCCTGGATCGCTCCCTCGGGGAACTGCAGGCCCTTGATCTGCCACTCGTTGCGGCCCTGCTTGAAGGTGCCCTGGTAGCGGCCGGCGGAAATCCGGACCTGCTGGCCGGAGCGAATCTTGGCGACCGGCTCTCCGCCGCCTTCGCGCTGCAGGATGATGTCGCCCTGGACGCGGCGGCCGCCCTTGGAGACGAGCAGGGTCACGGTCGCGCCCGCAAAGGCCTTCTTGCAGGCGTAGTTGCGCGCACCGAACGGGAAGGACGGGTGAACGTAGGTCGGGTGATCGACCAGCGCCGTCGCCTCCACGATGACCTTGTGGCTGCCGACGGGCACCGCGAGGTCGGTTCCGGCGGGGCCTTCGGCCACGACGGTCCCGTTCACGTCCTTGATGGTGACCTTGCCCTCGATGTCCTGGCCGTCGACCGTGACTCCGATGTTCACCGACGCCATGCCCTGGCCGATGGCAGTCCCCACGACTGCCGTCGAAAGGGTCATCGCTGCGAACATGATCCAGGGTCTGCGCATGGCGACCTCCTCCCGTTGCCATTTTACCGCGTGTCTTCCACCTGTTAGCGCCGTTCGGCCCCTCGCGTCAAGACGCACGCGCATCCCCACGCTTGACAGGCCCCGGTCTTTCTCCTAGACCACGCCCGCCCTTGATGCGGGGTGGAGCAGCCTGGTAGCTCGTCGGGCTCATAACCCGAAGGTCGCAGGTTCAAATCCTGCCCCCGCTACTCGCGCTAGAAAGCGGCGCCGCTCCCGGGAAACCGGGGGCGGCGGGTTTGTTGAGCATGATGGCCACGGGGAGTATGTCGGCCTCCAGGGTGAACCGGCCCGGCTCGATGCTCGTCTCTCGCCTTGCATGTCGTCGCAGACGATCATCCGGTTTTCGAGTCCGCCTTCGCCGCACCCTGCGTCCCGCCTGTCGCCAGAGCGTCACCCGTCTCGAGTAGACGCTGACGAATTTCGTGCAGGCCCGCGAGCGCATCGTCGACGGTGCCGTCGAAACGCGTGAACTCCCTCACGACTTCTTCGCGCACATCGACCGCCCAAGTCTTGCTCCTGTAGGGCATCACACCTCCTCCGGATTGACGATGTCGAGGACACCTCAGCCAAGCGCGGCGTTTACCGCGGCGACGAGTCGTCTCGTCCGGAGTCGAACGAGGTGCTTCATGTTCCAGCTAACGACGGCCTCGAGGCGCGCGACAGTGGCGATCGCGACGTGGCGAGCGTCGACCACAGCGGAGAGCGGCAGGGCGTCCCAGCGCAGGTACTCGGCGACGAGCTCGTCGATCGGCGGCCCCGATGAAGGGACGAGCACGAAAGGTTTGGCGGCCCCCAGGAGCCGGCCCCGCGCCTCCGCGTCTCCGTGCGCGCGGATCTCCGTCAGGACGGGGTCGGAGATGTGGCCCTCGAACTCGCTGGCCCGCGCCAGCAGCGACTCGCTGGCGCGCGTCCCGTCCGGCGTCTTCAGATCGAGCAGAGCGCCAGGACGGAAGTGTCGAGGTAGAGGCGTGCCTTCCCGGCCACTCCTTCAGGCTAGTGGGGGCTGGTCCCCCGCGCAATGGAGGAAGGCCGCCCGTGGACGGGCGCGCCAAGAGAAGACCCGGATCGCTTCGAGGTCACACGAGAAGCTGGCGTCAGCATTCTGTACAGTCGCAGGAGGCGCCGCAGTCCACCGTCGGGAAGGCCTCCGCGTCGCAGGTCGCAGTGCAGGCGCCTGGCCCGCAGTCCACGACGACCTCGAGGCAGGAGTCCGCGCCTTCGCAGTCGATGCTGCAGGAAGCATTGCCGCAGTTGAGCGACAGGGTGCCGCACGCGTCGACCCCGCCCGCGCACCGCAGCGAGCACGCGAACTCGTCGTTGCAGTTGACGACGCCTTCGTCGCAGGCGTCCGCGCCGTCGCAGTTGACCTCGCAGGAGTAGTCCGGCGGGCAGTCGATGGTCTGGCTCACGCAGGCTTCGACGCCGATGCAGTCGATCGTGCAGACGCTTCCATCGCAGGACGAGCAAACGGCCGGGCAGCGCTCTCCGCCGGGTGGAACCGGATCGCGGGGGCAGTCAGTGCTCGTGCCGGTGCCGGTGCCCGTGTCGGTGCCGGTGCCGGTGCCGGTGTTCGTGTTCGAACCCGTGTCCGTGTCCGTGTCCGTGTCCGTGTCGGCGTCCGTGTCCGTGTCCGCGTCTGCGTCCGTGTCGGCGTCGGTGTCCGTGTCCGAGTCGCCGCCGGCGGGCACGCCCGTCCGGTCACCGCCGCAGCCCTGTCCGATCGCGGTGAAACCCAGAAGCCAGAGAAGTCCACGCATGTTCAGCCCTCCTCGCAAGACGCCCGCCCTGGAGCGTACCAGAGTGTCATCACGCAGGTCTCGTCCGGACAGCCCCCGCCGAAACCTAGCGGAACCAGACCGTGAACCCGGCTGCGCCGAAGAGGTCGGGCATCAGGTCGATGACCGGGACGTCGAATCCCTCGCGGCGCCCTTCCTCGATCGCAAGCTCCAAGCGGGCATCGTCGAGGGCCGCGAGCGAAGCCTCGGGGCCGCTGATGTTGAAGCCGCGAGCCTGCACGGTTTCGGGAGTGAGCGGCTCGGCGGGATCGGTGCCGGCCGTGCGTTCGACCACCAGGGCATAGACCTCGTCGTAGGCAGCCGCACCGCCGCGTGCGATGAGGACGAGGTCGAGTCGAAGCACCCCGGTCGAGGTCTGATCGGGAAGCTGCACGACCTCGGTCGCGCTCGTTCCATCCCCGCCGGGCGCGAACACCTCCAGCGTGACCTCCGCCTCGAACTCGGTGATCGCGCTGCCGATCCCATCCGCGAAGAACGCTGTCATCGGCATCCCGCCGGCCGTGAGCACCGCGAGCCCTGCGGGCGTGAGCGGGTCGCCAGGCGCCGCGCAGGTGCAGTCCGCACCGCAGACCTCGCCGAGGTAGCACGGGTTCTCCAGATCGCATTCGTGCCCCGCGTCGACGTCGCAATCGTCCGCCACGCACTCACAGTTGCTGTCGCAATACTCGCCCGTGTCGCAGGGGGTAGCCGGGTCGCATGCATGCCCCGCGGAAACGTCGCACTCCGCCGAGACGCAGTGGCACGCATCGTCGCAAGTCGCCGGGGCGGAACAGTCGGTATTCACCCTGCACTCGGACGTCTCGCTGCACCCGTGGGCATCGGTATCGCCCTTGCAGCCCCCGAGCAAAAGACCGAGCGCGAGGATGCTGGCGAAGGGTGCTCGAAAGACAGCGGACGGCTTCGACATGGTCGCTCCTCCTGGGCAGTGAGCCGACTACGCCATCAGGCGCCGTCAGCGTCAAATGCGTGCCGACCCGAGGCGCTCCTGGCACCGTCGGCCTGCACCCGACCGTCATCGCTCAGATGGCCGAGTTCCTCACGGGCGACGGACTCGTGCACGGCCTGTGCGACGTCGCCGAAGGCTGCCTGCTCCTGTAGCGTGCCAGCCGGGCCGTCCGACGCTACCATCCTGCAAAGGATGTTGCCCCCGACGACGCCGGCCCTGCTTCGCGACGACGCGCGTCCGTACTTCCTGTGGTGGACGGACGCGACGGTCGCCGACCTTCGGGCGCGACTTCGCGACCAGGACCCGCAGGCGCGCGCGTACTGGATGGGCGCTCTGCTGCGAGAGGCGAACAGCCGCGACGTCTGGCTCTTCACGACGCCCGACGAGATCCGCGCACGGTGGCCCGACCTGCAGCGCCACCTCGGGCGCAGCCGTTCGATGTGGGCGTACCTGCTCGACCTGCCCGCGCTGCCATGGCCGCCTCCCGGCGCGTCCCGTGTTGAATAGCTTCGACCGCAGGGTCCTCGGCGACTCGCTCGTCCAGTTCCTGCGCGCGTGCGCGGGCAGGTCGGGTTTTCACCTCGGCGGCGGCGCGGCCCTGAGCGCGGCGTACCTGCATCACCGGCTCACCGCGGACGTGGACCTCTTCTGCCACGACGCCGAGGAACATCGCTCGCTCGTCCGGGACTTGCCCGGCGCGGCCAAGGAGGTCGGCGCCGACTTCTCGATCGTGCGGGACGCGGGGAGCTTCGTCCGGGGGACCCTCCTTCTGCCAGAAGGGCCCCTGACCGTCGACGTCGTCCACGAGCCGGTGCCCGACGTCGAACCGCCGCCGCCTGCGATCGAGGGCATCACCGTCGAATCGCTCGCGGACCTGCGCGCGTCGAAGCTCACATGCCTGCTCTCGCGCTCCGAGCCGCGGGATCTGGTGGACCTCCTCTTCCTCGACCGCGCCGGCCATCCCCCGGAGAACGACCTTCACCTGGCGATCCGCAAGGATGGAGGAATCGATCCGGCGATCCTCGCCTGGCTCCTCGGCCAGTTCCCGGTCGCGCCCCTTCCGGCCATGCTCATGCCGTTGACCTCGGAGGAGCTCGGCCGATTCCGCGACGACCTTCGTGAGCGAATGCGCGCGGTGGCCGTCCCGAAGTAGGTGGCCCGTACCAGAAGCGCGCGGGGCTCTCCCGAAGTAGCTTCGGGGCGAGTGCCTCCCCCCTCGAACTCGCCCCGCGGCACCGTCGTCGCTGCCCTTCTCCTCTCGCTCTGCCCCTTTTCCGCCGACGCCGACGAGGCCGACGTCCGGTACGAGCGTGTCGTCGCGCGGGGACGGCCCACCTGGACGCGGGCGCTGGTCGAGGAGGCGCTCGCCGTCTCCTCGGGAGGGATCTGGTACTGGCTGACCCCCGAGAAGCAGGTCGCCGACTGGGACTACCCGAGCTGGCAGCAGCGCCTGACGTTCGCGGCGTGGCGCTTCGACAACAACACCTTCGACACGAACTTCGCGTGGCACCCCTTCTCCGGCGCCGGCTACCACGTGCTCGCGCGATCGAACGAGCTGTCGCTCGCGGCGTCGACCGTCACGGGGCTCGGCGCGACGCTCGCGTGGGAGTACCTGCTCGAGTTCCGCGAGAAGGTCAGCATCAACGACGTGATCGTGGAGACCGGGTCGGCCCTGGCGTTCGGCGAGTTCGCGCACTGGCTGGGCCGCTACCTGCGAAGCAACCCCGACCCGAACGTCGTCGGCGGCGCCGCGCGCTGGACGCTCGGCTACTGGTACGCCTTCCACGGCTGGATGGACGATCGCCCGATCCCGCGCCCCGAGCGGATCGACGCGCTGGGGTTCACCGCGGACATCTGGCATCGGTTCACGATCGGACAGGGAGTCCTGTGGGCAGGCAGCGACTCCGACCCGCGCGCGCTGCGGCTGCGTCTCGAGGGAGAGCTCTTCGCGATGCCCGGGTTCCTGCGGCCCGGCGAGATCCACCGGTTCTTCGCCGACGCCAACCTCACCCGGCTACGGCTGTGGACGACGTTCGCCGATCGAGGCGTGAACAACGACTTCCTGGCGGACACGTTCCTCTTGGGCCTGCACCTTCAAGACGTCGATGCCCGGGGCGACGGCCACGCGGCGACCGTCGGCGCCGGCCTCGCCTACCGGTACAGGCGCGAGTACCTGGG
>Ga0247727_10003326_pt1 | contig 35633 bp, 31 predicted proteins | sample WisWelCaveWW1625_FD_202498 | JGI IMG/M metagenome (GOLD analysis project Ga0247727, IMG submission 202498) | Biofilm microbial communities from Wishing Well Cave, Virginia, United States - WW16-25 | ecosystem: Environmental > Aquatic > Deep subsurface > Groundwater > Cave microbial mat | place...
GGCGCTGCGGGTCGAGGGCCTGGGCGGCAGTTACGGTCCCGAGCGGCTCACCATCATTCGCCGCGCCGAGCAGTTCGGCGTACCGGAGGTCGAGACGGTCGAGTTCCCCAACCCCGAGGAGTGCTGGGTTACGGAGTGGGCGGAGTTCACCTCGGCGGTGCGGCAGGGGCGGGCGTCTTTGGGCGACGGGCGCGATTCGCTGGCGGCGCTGCGGGTGGTGGAAGCCTGCTACCGCAGCGGGCGGGAAGGCACGACGGTGTGGTGCTAATCCAGGGTCGGAACAACCGCTCCGTTGAAGACGCGGCGCAAACCATTGATTCTACTGGAGCAGGCCGGCGCGTCTTCATCACTTTTGGTGGGCCGGAGGCCCATGGGGACTCCCTAACGGTCGCGGCTCGGAAACAGCCCGCACTTAACGAGCCACGCGAACTTGGGTTAAGGCCGGCGGTCTTCGTGGACCGGGACGGGGTACTGGTCCGGCCCGTGATGCGCGACGGATTGGCCTGCGCGCCGATGCGATGGGAGGACTTCGAGGTGCTGCCGGGAGCCGCCGAGGGCGCGGCGCTGCTCCGGTCCGCCGGCTATCTGGTAGTGGTAGTGACCAACCAGCCGGAGGTGCGCCGGGGCAGGCTGCCTGCCGGGTTGCTGGAGGCCTTTCACTCACGACTGCGGGAGTCGGTGCCGGTGGACGACATCCTGGCCTGCGTCCACGATGATCGCGACGATTGCGCCTGCCGCAAGCCGCGGCCGGGGATGATGCTGGAGGCGGCCCGGCGGCACTCCATTGATCTGACGCGTTCCTGCCTGGTGGGAGACACGGAGCGCGATCTGGGCGCCGCCCGGGCCGCCGGGTTGCCCTTCTGGCTCATCGACGCCCCCTACAACCAGAACCTGGAGGCCCGCTGGCGGGCCGCGGATCTGGCCGCCGCCGCCCGTGCTATCCTGAAAGACCTGCCAGCCGGATGATCATCACCCGTACGCCCTTCCGCATCACGCTCGGCGGCGGGGGCACCGACCTGCCCGCCTACTATTCGCGCCACGGGGGATTCATCTTCGCCGCCGCATTGAACAAGTACATGTTCGTGTGCCTGAACACCCCCATCGTCGACGACCTGGTGCGGGTGAAATACTCGGAGTCGGAGATCGTGGAGGACGCCGGCCAGGTGCGACACACCTTGGCCCGCGAGGCGCTGCGGTATTTCCAGGTGCGGAGCGGGATCGAGATCATCTCCATGGCCGACGTGCCGGCCGGCACCGGCCTGGGATCGTCGAGCTGCTACCTGGTGGGACTGCTCAACGGCCTGCACACCCTGTGCCGGCGTCCGGTGGCGCGGGCCGAGCTGGCGGAAGAGGCCTGCCGGATCGAGCTCCAGATCCTGGAAAAGCCCATTGGCAAGCAGGACCAGTACATGGCAGCCTTTGGGGGCCTGACGGTGCTCCAGATCGACCGCCAGGGGCGCGTGGAGGTGGAGGAGGCCGGCCTGCCGCCCGACGCCGCCGAAGAGCTGGAGAACAACATACTGCTGTTTTATACCGGGCAGGCGCGCTCGACCGAGCAGATCCTGTCGCGGCAGACTCGCCGGCTCGAGGCCGCCGACCAAGTGGTTACCGCCAGCCTGGACCGCATCCAGGAGATCGGCCGCGAGATCCTGGCCCAGCTGCGTCGGGGCAACGCGCGGAGCTTCGGGGAGCTGCTGGACGAGCACTGGAGGGCCAAGAAGCGCCTGGGCGACGACATCGCCTCCCCCCGGATCGACCAGCTCTATGAGGTCGCCCGCGCCAACGGCGCCATCGGGGGCAAGATCTCGGGCGCCGGCGGCGGCGGCTTCTTCCTGTTCTATGCCGAAGACGGCAAACGCCAGCTGCGGGCCGCCATGGAGCGGGAGGGCCTGCGGGAGATGCGGTTCCGGTTCGACCTGGAAGGCAGCAAGGTGATGGTGGACCTGCTCAGCGGCGAACAGTACCGGGCGCTGCACGCCAAGATGGCCCCACTGACCCATGCGTAACGGTGTTTTCATCGACGGCTACTTCGGCCAGATGCGCCAGGGGATCGATTCGATGGGGCGTGAGGAGATCGACGGCGCCATCGAGGCCCTGTTCGACGCCTGGAAGCGGGGAGCAACGGTATTTTTAGTCGGTAACGGGGGATCGGCCTCCACGGCCACGCACTTCGCCTGCGACCTGGCCAAGTGCACCATCGCCGAAGGGAAGCCGCGGCTGCGGGCAGTCTCCTTGTGCGACAACCTGCCGCTGCTGAGCGCCTGGACCAACGACGCCGGCTTCGAGCACCTTTTCAGCGAGCAGTTGAGGAGCCTGATGCGGCCCGGCGACGTGCTGGTGGCTATCAGCGTGCACGGCGGCTCGGGTCAGGATCGCGGCGGCCCCTGGTCCCAGAACCTGCTGCTTGCCGCGCGGGTGGCGCGGGAGGAGTTCGCGGCCACCGTCATCGGCTTCACAGGTTTCGACGGCGGCGCCCTGCGCGGGTTCGCCGATATTGCGGTGCACGTGCCGCTGGAGTCCACCCCCCAGGTGGAGTCCTTTCACCTGGCTCTGGAGCACCTGATCACGTTCTGCCTGCGGGAGAAGATCGCTGCCTACCATGCCGGAGCTGAAGGATAGGACCGCTGTCATCACCGGGGCCGGCCGCGGCATCGGCAAGAGGCTGGCCATCGCATTCGCCAAAGAGGGGGCCAAGGTCGGGCTGGTGGCTCGCACGCTGCCGGAACTGCACCTGGCGCAGATGGAGATCACGCATGCCGGGGGGGCTTCCATGGTGGCGCCGGCCGACGTGGCCGACTCCTCGCAGGTCTGGGACGCCATCGACGCCGTCCGCCGGCGCTTTGGCCGCATCGACATCCTGATCAACGCCGCCGGGATCCAGGGTCCCGTCGGCCCGGTGTCGGGCGCCGATCCCAAGGCCTGGGCCCAGGTGGTTCAGGTGAACCTGGTCGGGGTGTTCTATTGCTGCCGGGCGGTGCTGCCGGAGATGATCGCCCGGCGCTCCGGCAAGATCGTCAATCTGAGCGGCGGGGGCGCCGGCTACTCGCGGCCGTTTTTCTCCGGGTATGCCGCCTCCAAGGCCGGCCTGGTGCGGTTCACCGAGACCCTGGCCGACGAAGTGGCCGCCCACAACATTCAGGTGAACGCCCTGGCTCCGGGAGCCACCTACACCCACATGACCGACCAGGTGCTGGAGGCCGGCGAGCGGGCCGGCGCCAAGGCCCAGGAGGAAGCCCGCCAGACCCAACTCAGCCGCGGCACCCCGCCGGAGAAACAGATCGCCCTGGCATTGTTCCTGGTGTCGCCGCGGTCCAACCATGTGACCGGCAAGTTCATCGGCGTGCAGGACGACTGGCAGAGGCTGGAGCGCTCCGCGCTGACGCCCGAGTACCTGACCCTGCGGCGAGTGAACAAGCCGTGAGCCGTGGGCGGGTGCTGGTGACCGGAGGCGCCGGCTTCATCGGCTCCCACACCGTGGATCTGCTGCTGGAGCGCGGCTACCGGGTGCGGGTGCTCGACAGCCTCCAGCCCCGTGTGCATCCCCAGGGCAAGCCGGCCTATCTTCCGCCGGAGGTCGAGTTCCGGCAGGGGTTTGTCGAGAACCGGCAGGATCTGGAGGCGGCGCTGGAGGGGGTGGAGGCGGTGATTCACTTGGCCGCCTACCAGGATTACATGCCCGACTTCAGCACCTTCCTGCACGTCAACGCGGAGTCGACGGCGCTGCTGTGGGAGCTGATCGTCGAAAAACGCTTGCCGGTGCGAAAGGTGGTGGTGGCGGCCTCCCAGGCGGTGGCCGGGGAGGGCAAGTACGAGTGCGCCGAGCACGGGGTGGTCTACCCGGGGCCGCGGCCGCTGGAGCAGCTGGAGCTTGGCCAGTGGGAGCTGGAGTGCCCGCGCTGCGCGGCCCCCATGAAGCCGCTGCTGATCGACGAGACGGTGGCGCGCCCCCACACCGCCTACGGCATCTCGAAGTACGCCGTAGAGCTGCTGGCCCTGAACCTGGGGCGCCGCTACGGCATCCCCGCTGTGAGCATGAGATATACCTACGTGCAGGGGCCTCGCAACTCGTTTTACAACGCCTACTCCGGCGTCTGCCGCATCTTTTGCCTGCGGGTTTTGGCGGGCCTGGCGCCGGTGGTCTACGAGGACGGCCTCCAGAGGCGCGACTACATCGACGTGGCCGACGTGGCCCGGGCCAACCTGCTGGCGCTGGAATCCCCGGAGGCCGATTATCGGGTTTTCAACGTGGGGCCGGGCCGCGCCAGGACGGTTCTGGAGTTCGCCGGGGTGGTGCTGGGGGCCGCGGGCAGCCGGCTGGAGCCGCTGGTGAGCGGCGAGTTTCGCGTCGGCGACACCCGTCATACCGTCAGCGACGTAACGGCTCTGGAGTCGCTCGGCTGGCGGGCGGAGGTTGGCATCGAGCAGACCGTGGCGCGGTACCTGGAGTGGATGGCGGGCTTCTCGAACACCCGGCAGTACCTGGAGGTCGCCGAGGCGGCCATGCGGCAGTCCAACGTCATCCGGCGGAAGAGAATGAGGCGGTAACACAGGTATTCCTGCCTGGGGGGGCTGAAGCCAGGCTGCGACCCACGCTGACCGCCGCGGGTGAGACCACCCAGCGTGGGCTGAAGCCCACGCCGGCACGCTGAAGCGTGCGCCACCTGGGAGACGCCGTAATCATGAAAAGCGCTCCGTTCGCCATTGTCTGGGGAGTTGCGATTCCGCTTGGGGCCCTGCAGGCCTGGTCCGGTCGAACCGAAATCGGCTGGGACGGTATCAGCTATCTCGATATGGCGGATGCCCTCTGGGGGGGCCGCTGGGCGACCGCGATCAATGGTTATTGGAGCCCCCTCTATGCGGCGTTGCTAGGGGCTGCTCTTCGAGGACTGGCGCCGGCCCCCTATTGGGAAGTGCCGGTGGTGCACCTGGTGAACTTCGGCATCTACCTGGCGGCCCTGGGGTGCTTCCAGTTTCTGGTGAGGGGGCTGGGACTGGCGACGCGGTCGTTCCAGCTTCTGGCCGGCGCCTTGTACCTGTGGTTGGCGTTGAGCGTCATCAAGCTCCACTCGACGACGCCAGACCTCCTGATGGCGGGCGCCTTATATCTGGCGGCGGGTTGTCTGGTGCGGGTCAGCCGCGGCTCGGCCGGGGGGTGGTGGGTAGCCGGGCTGGGATCGGCCCTGGCGCTCGGTTACCTGGCCAAGGCCATCTTGTTTCCCCTGGCCTTCGTCTTCCTGGCGGTGGTGTTGTTCGGCAGCGGCAACTGGAGGCGGGGGCTGGGGCGCGCCGGTCTGGCGGCCCTGGCGTTCGGGGTTCTTTCCGGGCCCTGGCTTGGGGCGCTGGCGCGAACAAAAGGACGGGCGCTTTTTTCCGATGTCGGCGCTCTCAACTACGCCTGGTACGTCAACGAAGTCGACCTGTGGGGGTGCTGGCAAGGCGGGCCGGAGCGCAGCGGGCGCCCGCAGCACGCGGCGCAACCGATCTGGGATACTCCCCGGGCCTACCACTTCGCCGAACCGTATCGGGTCACCTACCCCCCCTGGTATGAACCTTCCTATTGGTACGAGGGAGTTGAGGTGTACTTCGACCTGCGGCAGCAGCTGAGGGCCATGTATCGCAACGCCGAGACCCTGTACCGGACGCTGCTGGGCTGGCACGCGCACCTGGCGGTGGGAGCCCTGGTTCTGTGGTGGACCGCCACCCGGCCGCGCCTGCGATGGAGTCTGCTGCTGCCGGCCGGGGCGGGTCTGATGGCGCATCTGGTGGTTTATGTCGAGCCACGACATGCGGCGGTCTTCGCCACTCTGCTGTGGCTGGGGGTGTTTTCGAGCCTGACGCCGGCCGAAGAGGAGGCCGGCTCCGGGCGGGTGGCGTCAGCCGTCGGCGCGGCCATGCTGGTGGTCGCCGTTCTGCACCTGGCGGGCACGCAAATCCGCGACCTGAGGAACCCTCCGGCGCCCCTGTTTCAGGAGGACCCGGCGGCGAACCAGCAATGGCAGATCGCACAGCGCCTGGCGCGACTGGGATTACGGTCCGGCGACCCGGTAGCCCTGGTCGCTACCCATCATGAGCCGCCGGCGTGGGCGCGGCTGGGCCGGCTGCGGATCGTGGCGGCGGTGATCCATCCGGATGCGCCCGGCTTCTGGATGGCGCCCCCGGAGCGACAGGCTCAAGCCGTCGCCGCTCTCCAACGATCCGGCGCCCGCGTGATGGTGACCGACGGCATCCCGGCGCCCCTGCGGCCCCCGGGGTGGCAGCGAATCGGCGCCACGGAGTATTGGGTATACATTCTGGGGGGCGGCCTGGAGGCCGCCAGCGGGCTCTAGCCCAACTACAGCCGGGTGGTATCCACAAAGGCCCGCAGGTGGCGGCTGCGGCTGGGGTGTCGCAGCTTGCGCAGGGCCTTGGCCTCGATCTGGCGGATGCGCTCGCGGGTGACGGCAAAGCGCTGGCCCAGCTCCTCCAGGGTGTGCTCGTTGCCGTCGTCCAGCCCGAACCGCATCTTGATCACTTTCTCTTCGCGCGGGGTCAGGCTCTTGAGCACCTGGGAGGTCTGGTCCCGCAGGTTCAGGTTGATGACGGCTTCGGCCGGCGAGACCACCGCCTGGTCCTCGATGAAATCGCCCAGGTGGGATTCCTCTTCCTCGCCGATGGGCATCTCGAGGGACACCGGTTCCTGGGCGATCTTGAGCACCTTGCGGACTTTTTGCACCGGAATGTCCATGCGCCGGGCGATCTCGTCGGTGGTGGGCTCGCGGCCCAGCTCCTGCACCAGCGACCGGGAGGTGCGGATCAGCTTGTTGATGGTCTCGATCATGTGCACCGGGATTCGAATGGTGCGGGCCTGGTCGGCGATGGCGCGCGTGATGGCCTGGCGGATCCACCAGGTGGCATAGGTCGAAAACTTGTAGCCGCGGCGATACTCGAACTTGTCGACGGCCTTCATCAGGCCGATGTTGCCCTCCTGGATCAGGTCCAGAAACTGGAGGCCGCGGTTGGTGTATTTCTTGGCGATGGAGACGACCAGCCGCAGGTTGGCCTCCACCAGCTCGCGCTTGGCGGCGTCGGCCTCGTTCTGTCCCCGCTGGATGATCTGCAACGTCCGGCGCAACTCCTGGGAGCTGGATTCCACCCGCTCTTCGATCTGATAGGCCCGCTGCTTGAGCTGTCGCATCTCGCGGTGGACGTCCTTGCCGGCCTCCTTGGAGGAGGGATGCTCCAGCTTACGCTGCGCCCGGGCGATATCCAGCTCCACGTCGTGCAGCTCGTGGAAGGTCTCCTGGATCCCCTGGTGAAAGGCTTCCCGCTGCGCCAGGGTGAAGCTGATGGAGCGGACCGGCCGCGAGATCTGGATGCGGGCGCGGAACAGCGCAAACTTCAGCCGCCGGGCTTCCTTGGGTTTCTTGTTGCGCGGGATGGCCAACAGCTTCTGCCGCAGCTGCTGGCACTTCTTCTGCAGCCGGCCGACGTGGTCGATGGCTGCCAGGATCTTCTCGAGCCGCTGCTGCAGCACCCCTTCGGAAATTTCTTCTTCGCCGATCACCACCACTTCGCGGATGCTCTTTTCGTTGCGGCGCAGGGCTTCGCCGGTCTTGAGCAGCACCTTCACGACGATCGGGGAGCGCGCCAGGGCCTTCAGCACGGCGTTCTGGCCCCGCTCGATCCGCCTGGCAATCTCGACCTCGCCGGCCCGGGTCAGCAGGGGCACCGACCCCATCTCCCGCAGGTACATGCGCACCGGATCGTTGGTCTTCTCGGTGCCGGCAGCCAGCTCCAGCTCCGTCAGGTCCTCGGGGAGCTCTTCCGGGGGCTTGCGATCGAAGTCCTTCTCGTCCAGCGGCTGCTCCTCCAGCACCTCAATGCTGGAGGCATCCAGCGTGGCCAACACCGAATCCACCTCGTCGGGACTGGTGAGCCCTTCGGGCAGTTCGTCGTTGACCTCGTCGTAGAGGAGGTAGCCTTTTTCTTTTCCTCGACTCATGAGCTGGCGTACCGGATCGTATTTGTCCTCCACCACTGGGTCACGCACTCCTTGGGTCGATCCGCCGCACCCGGCCTTGCGAGCCGGGGAACCCGCCTCCTTCTCAGCCTAACACGCCGGCGGAAAATACGTCCCGCGCGGCGAGAAAATTTCAGGGGGGTGTTCCGATCTGCCGCCACCCTACAAGGAGGCTCGGGCTTCGTCGAGTTCTCGCTTGAGCTGCATGAGGCGGCGGAGCTCTTCGAGGTGGCCGGCCTTCTCGGCCTCCTGAATCTGCTTCTGGAGTTCGCGGCGGCGACTCCTCCAATCCTGCTCTTCCAGAGCCCGCAGCGCGGCGCGACCCGGCTCCAGTTCGGGCGCCGCCCCGGGATCGAACACCACCTCGGCCAGCAGACGGCGGTCGGCTTCCGTGAGACGCGCTTCCAGAGCACCCACCTCGAAGCGCTCGCCCCCCGAGATCACGGCGAACAAGGCGCCGAAGATGGCCGATGACGGCAGCGCCGCCGTGACGCCGCTGCGCTCCACGGCCTCCAGCATCTCGGCGCGGGCTTCCTGGTTCTCGATCAGCAGGCGCAGCAGCAGCCGCTCGGCGGGGCTGAGACGCCGAGCCGCCGGCGCCGCGGCCGGCTCCCGCCGCTCGGTGGCGGCCTTGCGAAAGTTCTCCAGCACCATGCCCGGCGGCACCCCCAGCCGGTCGGCCAGATCGTTCACCAGGGCCACGCGCTGGATCTTGTCGCTCACGCGGTTCACGGCCGGCATCAGGGATTGAAACGCCCTCACGCGCCCGTCCGCCGTCGAGACGTCGAACTGCTGTCGGGCGCGGTCGGCCAGCCAAAAGTAGTAGCCGGGTGCTTCCGCCAGCAGCGCCTCGTATGCCGGCCCGCCCTGGCGGCCGCAGAATTCATCCGGGTCCATCCCGCCAGGCAGATTCAGCACCCGGACCTGCAGATTCTCTTCGAGCAGCAACAGGATGGATCGCTCGGCGGCGGCGCGTCCGGCGGCATCGGGATCGAAATTCACCACCACCTGGCGGGCGTGTCGCCCCATCATGCGGACTTGCTCCGGCGTCAGGGCGGTGCCGCAGCTGGCGACCACCTCTTCTACGCCGGCGCGCCACACTCCGATGGCGTCCATGTAGCCTTCCACCAGCACCACCCGGTCGCGCTGGCGCATCTTCTGCCGCGCCCGGTGCAGGTTGTACAGCACCTGGCCCTTGCTGTAGACGGGCGACTCCGGCGAGTTCATGTATTTGGGTTGCTGCTCGGTCTCCAGCGCCCGGCCGGCGAAGGCGATCAGCTTGCCGCTCTCGTTGGCGATCGGAAACATCAGCCGGTTGCGGAAGCGGTCGTAGTACCCAGGCCCCTGCTGGCTCTTCAGGACCAATCCGCCCTTCTCCAGTTGCTCGCCGGAAAAGCCCTCCTTCTCGAGCCGCCGGGCCAGCCGGCCGCCCTCTGGCGCGAAGCCCAGGCCGAAGTCGGCGGCGGCCTGGGGCGGCAGGCCTCGACGTTCCAGGTACTGGCGCGCCGCGCGCCCGGCCTCCGATTCCAGTTCGGCGCGAAAGAATCCCTGGGCCAGCTCCTGCATCCGGAATACCGCCGCTCGCAGCTTGGCCTGCTCGTCGGCCAGGGCCTCCGAACCGCGCTTCGGCAGCGGGATGCCGTGCTGCTCGGCCAGCGTCTTGAGGGCCTCGAAAAAGCTCATCCCCTCCAGTTCCATCAGGAAATTGAACACGTCACCGCCCTTGCCGCACCCGAAACATTTGTAGATCTGCAGCCCGCCGTGGACGGAAAACGACGGCGTCTTCTCGCTGTGGAAGGGACACAGCCCCACCATCCGCTGCGAGCCTTGCTTGCGCAGGCGAACGTAGTCGCCCACCACGTTGACGATGTCCACCGAGGATTTGACTTGCTGGACGAAATCCATGGGCGGGACTACGGCGAGACCCGCAGGTCTGCGAAATGTCCCAGCGTGCCGGGGCCGATCCAGAGGGCCAGGCCTCCCTTGGTCTCGCCCAGCTTCAGATCGTTGACCAGCAGGGCGGGCTGCGCGGCGCCATGGACGTACAGCCGGGCTTTTACGCCGCGGACCTCGATCTTGACCTTGGTCCACTCGCCGGGGACCAGGTCCACGTAGCTCTCGTACTTCTCCGGAAACTCTTTGCGCAGCCGCGGCCACGGGAAATCGGGCGCCGAGACGTACTGCACAGAGTGGTTCCGTCGAACCTGGTCGTCGGCCCGGCCGTTGGTAGGCCGCAGGTAGATGCATTCGAACCTGGAGGCGTCGGGGGCCACGCGAAAGGCCACCCCGAGGAAACCCCTGGCCGCCTCCGCGGCCCCCGCGCCCGGCTGGCCCGCCACATCCACCTCGATGACGCCGTCCTGAAAATCAGCGCCCGTCCAGATCACCAGCCGGTCTTCGGCCGCCTGGGCGCCGGCAGCCTCGGTCACCCGAATTGCTTTCCGGCCTTTGAAGGTCACCGGCTCGGCGGCGACCTGGTGCAGCTTCAGGCCATCGAGCGAATCGAGCGCCTGTCTCTTGATCTGGGCGCCCGCGGGGTGGGCCAACGCCAGCAGCAGCAGGCAGAAGACGGGGATGAAAAGGATGCGCATGCTCTACTTGTAACAAAGCGGGAGAGGAACCGCACCTGTTTGACTTATACGGCATTTTGCCGTATAGTGAACCTATGGCCAACGCTCCTACCATAGCCCGCCTGGAGGCCCGCCTGCCGGCTGGCATTTACGCCCTGCTCAAACGCGCGGCGGAAATTGAGGGGCGCACCGTAAGCGACTTCGTTGTCTCCGCGGCGCGCCAAGCGGCCTCGCGCACCATAGAGGAAACCGAAGTGCTCCGACTGTCGGTGGAGGATCAGAGGCTCTTCGCCGAAGCCATCCTCAATCCGCCCGCGCCCAATGCCGCCTTGCGGCGCATGGCCAGGCGGCGCCGTGAACTGTTCGGCGCGTGACCGCTCCGTTCCGTCTCGAAGCGCTGAGTGAAGCGCACGATCGCGCGGCGTTCGCCTGCGGCGAGGAAGCCCTGGATCGCTATTTCCAGACGCACGTCACCCAGGACATCCGCCGGAACATCACCAACTGCTTTGTCGCAATCGAGGCGGCAAGCGGCCGCACGGCCGCGTACTACACGCTCGCCGCAAGCAGCATTCCCACGCCCGACCTTCCGCCCGAGCTGACCAGGAAACTGCCTCGCTACCCGACCATCCCGGCGGTCCGCATCGGGCGCCTGGCGGTTGATCAGCGGTTTCACGGCCGCGGTCTCGGCGCGGCCCTGCTCGCCGACGCCGCCCGCCGCACGCTGGGTGCGGCCCCGGCCGCCTTCGCGCTGGTGGTTGACGCCAAGAACGACCAAGCCGTGGCGTTTTATCAGCATCACGGCTTTCTGCCCTTCGCCAGCCAGCCGCGAACTCTTTTCCTGCCGCTGGCAACAGCCGCAAGAGTTCTTTTTCCCAAGCCGGGGAAAAAGTAGATGCCCTCTCCGTCAGGCGCCGCCGGTCGAAATCTTCGGCCTACAGGCCGTGGCTCAGGAAATCGGTGCGGCCGCCGTCGGCGACCAGGACCTGTCCGGTGACAAACCCGGCATCCGGCGAAGCCAGGAAGGCCACCACCGCTGCGATATCTTCCGGGGTTCCGGTGCGGCCCAGCATGGCGCGCGAGGCCATCTCGTGCAACACCCCTTCCAGTTCCTCCGGCTTCTGCCCCTGGCGCACCATATCGGTCACGATGAAGCCCGGCGCCACGGCATTGACCCGGATGCCGTAGGTTCCCAGTTCCAGGGCGAAGCGCTTGGTGAGGATGGCGACGGCGGCCTTGGTGGCGGCATAAAACGTCGTGCCGGACTTGGCGGTCCCCAGGGCAGCGATGGAGGTCAGGTTGACGATGCAGCCGGACTTGCGGGCTTTCATGACCGGCAGCACGGCCGCCACGCTGTGGACCAGACCATCCACGTTGGTGGCCCGCATCTGCCGGAACTGATCCGCGTCGAAGTGCTCGATGTCGCTGCGGTACATGAGGCCGGCGTTGTTCACCAGCACGTCGATGCCGCCCAGCCGCTCCAGGGTAGCTTCGATCAAGCGCTCAGCGGCGGGGCGGTCCGCCAGGTCGGCCTGGCAGGCAAAGGCTTCTCCGCCGGCCTGCCGGATTTCGGCCGCCACCTGCTCGGCTGCGGCGGCCTGGCTGCGGTAGTTCACCGTGACGGCCGCCCCCTCCCGGGCCAGCCGCAGAGCCACGGCCCGGCCGATGCCTCGCGAGGCTCCAGTGACGACGGCGACCTTCCCCTCCAGGCGGTGGATCGCGAATCCCTCCGGCTTGGGCATGGAAGCTACAATATCACCAGATGGCGGCGCGATGGAATCTATGGCTGGCGGCCGGGCTGCTGGCGGCCCAGGCGCCCCCCGACCTGACCCTGCACGTCTCGGTGAACCTGGTGCAGGTGGACGCCGTGGTGACCGACTCGCAAGGCCGCCACGTCGCGAGCCTGGAGCGTGAGGACTTCGAGATCTTCCAGGACGGCCGCCCGCAGAAGCTTACTCATTTTTCATACATTGCGACGCAGCCCCCGGCTCCGGCGGCGGCATTGCCGGGGACGGCGCCGGCGCCGCCCCCCCGCCTGCGTCCCGACCAGGTGCGCCGAACTATGGCCCTGGTGGTCGATGACCTGGGCCTGTCTTTCGAGAGCCTGGCCAGGGTCCGGCAAGCCTTGAAGAAGTTCGTCGAGGAGCAGATCCGCGAAGGGGACCTGGCGGCCGTCATCCGCACCGGAGCCGGCATGGGCGCCGGCCAGCAGTTCACCGCCGACCGGCGCCAGTTGCTGGCCACCGTCGAGCGGCTGCGCTGGAATCCGCTGGGGCGCGGCGGGGTTTCTCCCTTCGCCCCCATGGATGACGGGGCCCTGGAAGACCCCGCCGAGGACGGCGCCGATCCCAACGCCACCCTCGACGACTTTCGCCAGGAGATCTTCTCGGTCGGCTCGCTCGGAGCGCTGCACTTCGTCGTCAACGGCCTGCGGGAGCTGCCGGGCCGCAAGTCGGTGGTGTTGTTCGCCGACGACCTGCGAATCCTGAACCGCGACGACATCAACACCCGGGTCCGGGATTCGCTGGAGCGCCTGACCGACCTGGCCAGCCGGGCTTCGGTGGTGATCTATGCCATCGATTCCCGCGGCCTGCCCACCCTGAGCCTGACAGCCCAGGACCGCGTGACGCGAGGGGATGCGGTGCGGCAGGCCGCCAGGCTCGAGCAGCGCCGCAGCGACTACCTCCACTCCCAGGATGGGCTGACCCAACTGGCCGAGCAGACTGGGGGCCTGTTTCTGCACGGCTCCAACGACCTCGGCGAGCATCTCCGCGAGGTGATGGACGATCAGCAGGGCTACTATCTGATCGGCTACACCCCGGAGGCGAGCACCTTCGACGCCAAAACGGGACGGCGCCTGTTTCGCAAGATCACGGTGCGGGTGCGCCGCCCGGGGCTGCGGGTGCGGTCGCGCTCCGGGTTTTACGCCTTGCCGGATTCGGAGGCTCGTGCGGCGCCGCGCGGGCGGGACCAGCAGCTCGATGCCGCCCTCAGCTCGCCCTTTTCTTCGGGCGCTATCCCGCTGAAGCTCACGGCGCTGTTCGGCAACCATGCCACAGCCGGATCGTTCGTGCACTGCTTCCTCCACATCGACGGGCGCCAGATCACCTTCGATCCTCCCGACGGCGGCTGGCGCCAGGCGGTGATGGACATCCTGCTGGTGACCTTTGACGGGGAAGGCACCGAGGTGGACCGCAGCAACCGTACCTACACCGTCCGCGTCCGCGGCGAGGAGTACCGCCGCGCCCTCCGGAACGGCTTCATCTATCGCGTCTACCACTCTGTGAAGAAGCCCGGCGCCTATCAGTTCCGGGTAGCGGTGCGGGACGCGGGGTCCGAGAAAACCGGCTCCGCCAACCAGTATATCGAGATCCCCGAGGTCGGCAAAGGAAGGCTGGCGCTGTCGGGCATCGTGGTGCGGGCCCGCGACCCCAAGTCCCAGGCGGGCGGCCCGGGGAGCGGAGAGCCGGAGGGCCGGGCCGAGGAGACCGACCCGGAGGGCAACCCGGCGGTGCGCCTGTTTCGACCCGGCCGCTTGATGACTTACGCCTTCCAGATTCTGGACGCCCGCCTCGACCCTGCCACCCAAAAGCCGCGCCTCGAAACCCAGGTGCGCCTTTACCGCAGCGGGCGGCAGATCTTCGCCGGCAAGCCGACGCCGTTCGATCCCGGCCGCCAGACCGAATGGAAGCGGCTGCTGGCCGGCGGCAGCTTGACGCTGGGCAAGCCGCTGGAGTCCGGGGAATACGTCCTGCAAGTCGTTGTGACCGACGCCCTGGCCAGCGCCCGCCGGCGCACCGCCTCCCAATGGGTGGATTTTGAGCTGCTGCCCTAGAGGAAGATGCCCAGCCCCCGCCGGCCCAAGCCGCTCGACGCCCAGGGCTTGATGGATTATGCCTTGCAGGCGTTGAGCTCTCGCTCGCTCACGACCGGCGAGTTGCGGACCCGACTCCAGAAGCGGGCAGCGCAGCCCGAGGAAGTGGCCCCGGTGCTGGGGCGCCTGCGGGATGCCGGCTACCTGAACGACCGCCGTTTCGCCGAGTCCTTCACTCGCCTGCGCGTCGAAGACCAGGGCTTCGGCAAGTTCCGGGTGCTGCGGGACCTGCGGGGCCGCCGGGTGGCCCCGGAGCTGGCCGAGCAGACCGTGGCTGCCGCATACCGCGACCTCGACGAAACCCAGCTCATTGACCGCTATCTGCGGCGGAAGTTGCGCCTTTCGGAGGCTGGGCCAGCGATCTCGGACCCGCGGCGGCTGGCGTCACTGTACCGCCAGTTGCTCCGGGCTGGGTTTACCGCCGGTAAGATACTGGAAGCCCTGCGGCGCCTCCCGGCGCCGGCCGAGTGGGTGGAGGAGTTGGAGGAGGTGGCGGAAGACAAGGACGCGGGCTGAACTCCGAAATCCCCTAAAACGGTTAAGCACCCGCTGATGCGAGGGCGCCGTAAAGCAGATCCCTCGCTGTGCTCGGGATGACAAGCTGCGCTCGGGATGACGGGCTTAAACTAACTGGCCTTGACATCCGTCAAGAGGTGTTTTGGCTGCCACGTCTCCCGGTCCCAGCTGCATCCGTCCACGAACTCCAGCCCCGCCTGGTATCCATACTCGCCCAAGTGGCAGTAACTCACCCGGGCCTTCCCCTCGAAACCCTTGGTGTGTACCTGCACGGTCTGGCCGGTGGGGACAGGCAGATCCAGGTTCAAACACATCCCATCCGGGCTGACGTCTTCCAGCAAGCCAACATGAGACACCAGGCGTTCAGCCTGGCCCAGAAAGCTGATCTGAACGAAGTCGGAGCACATCTCCCTGGAACTCTTCCGCCGGTCGTGAGGGGATCGCACAGGCCTCCTTAACTCTGGTTCTTATCGGCTCGGCGCGGGGATCTCCTGATAGTACTTTTAGGGAGTGTTGTGCTTCCCGTATACGATTGATTCTATGGGGTTTATATTTATTGGATTGGGGCCAGGGTTTGTGGTATAGTGCGGTTTCTCTGACAGGAAGAAAGCCTTGCTGGAGTTCCTCCCAAAGAAGGAATAACAGCTCAAGTTTTCAGTAACTTACGTGGAGGATTGCCGGGGCTTACGGGCAGCTCCTGGCATGAGCTGGCTCCGAAGGATCCCGGCACTCCTAACCGCCCGTGGATGGAGTTTCCCACAGCCTGAATAACCTGTGGAAGCTAAGGGTATTGGTATGTTCGCTTCGACAAACGCCTGGGACCAGATCCTCCGGCACCTGGAGCAGCAGGTTACTCCAGAGAGCTTCCATAACTGGCTTCAGCCGACCCGGTTCAGCCACATCGACGGGCGGAGTCTGTACATTTTGGTGCCCAACGACAGCGCCAAGCGATGGCTGGAAACCGAGTACCAGGCGCAGATTCTAGCCACAGCCCAGCAGTTGGCCATGGAGCTTCAATCCGTGGTTTTCGTGGCCCAGGATGTGGCGGCACGGCCGGGCCCTTCCCAGGGGCTGCTGAATTTCGCAGCCGCCGAGAACGCCTTCAACCCCAAGTACACCTTTGACAGCTTCGTGGTGGGCAGTTGCAACCAGTTTGCGCACGCAGCAGCCCGGGCAGTGGCTACCAATCCTTCCCGCATGTACAACCCGCTGTTCCTGTATGGCGGCGTGGGAATGGGCAAAACCCACCTAATGCAGGCCATCGGCCGGGAGCTAAAGGGCCATTTCCGGGACATGAAGGTCCTCTACATCGCAGCGGAGCAGTTCCTGAACGAGATGATTAACTCGCTGCGCTACGACCGTATGACCTCGTTCCACGAGCGGTTCCGCTCCGTGGACGCTCTGCTGGTGGACGACATCCAGGTGCTGGGAAGCAAAGAGCGGACCCAGGAAGAGTTCTTCCACACCTTCAACACCTTGTACGAGCTGCAAAAACAGATTGTGATCTCCAGCGACCGCCCGCCGAAAGAGATACCGGGGCTGGTAGACCGCCTCCGCTCGCGGTTTGAGTGGGGCTTGATCGCTGACATCCAGGCGCCCGACCTGGAAACCAAGATGGCCATCCTGGACCGCAAGGCCGACGAAGAGGGGCTGCACTTGCCGGAGGATGTCCGGGCGTTCCTGGCTACCAAGCTGAAGTCTAACGTGCGGGAACTGGAGGGAGCGCTGATCCGCCTGGTAGCGCTGGCGTCGCTGACAGGGATCGAGATCAACCTGGCGATGGCCCAGCAGGCGCTTAAGTCCATTATCACTTACACGGACCGCAAGGTCACCATCGAGATGATCCAGCGGGCCGTTTGCGAGGAGTTCGGTCTCAAACCCGGACAACTCAAGGAAAAGACCAACGCCAAAATGATTTCCTACCCCCGGCAGATCGCCATGTACCTGGCCAAGGAACTCACCAGCGCCTCGCTGCCTGAGATCGGCCGGGCTTTCAGCGGCAAGCATCACACGACGGTCCTGCATTCAGTGAAGAAGATCGAGGGCCTGCGCCGCTCCAACCCAGAATTGAACAGACTCATCCACAAGGTAACGGATTCATTCAACCAGGGATAAGTGGGCCTCCAGCGACCGGTCGTGAGCGTAAGGGTGAGCCGATGTGGACGAGCAGAAGCGCCGTCGGCGGGCGGGCTGGTTTCGCTATCATCTTACACAGCATTCAGTGCCCACAACACGCTGAAAACTAAAGGGTTTGTAAAGTTTTCCACATACTCACAGCCTCTATGATAACGATAATGGTTTTATTCGTATAATGGAGGGTACTGTTCCTCATCGCGAGGGGTCATGGAATTTACCGTCAACAAGATCGAGCTGGTGAAGGAACTGAGCTTGAGCCAGGGAGTGGTAGAGAAAAAAACTACCATACCGGTTCTGTCGAATGTGCTGATTGAAGCGCGGGAGCAGGAAGTGACCCTGACGGCCACGGACCTGGAGTTGAGCGTCCGGTCGGTCTGCCCGGCGGTGGTCAAGAGACCTGGGGCCACCACGCTGCCGGCGCGGAAGCTGCTGGACTACGTCCGGCTGTTGCCGGACGCGGACTTGCACCTCAAGGTCAGCGAGACGCATGCCGCCAGCATCACCTGTGGGCGCTCCCGCACGCGCATCGCCGGGATGTCGCGGGAGAACTTTCCGGAACTGCCGCGGATGCCGGCGCCGGTGGCGCAGGTTCCGGCGCCGATGCTCGTGAATATCATCAGTAAGACGGTCTTTGCCATCTCCACGGAGGGTTCGCGCTACACGCTGAACGGGGCCCTGTTAATTCTGAAGCCGGATTCCATCATCATGGTGTCGACGGATGGGCACCGGCTGGCCTACGTCGAGGCGCCTCATAGCTTCGAAGGCATCAGCGGGCAAATGCGGGCTCTGGTAGCCAAGAAGGCCATGACGGAGATTCAGAGGCTGGCGATGGAGGCTGGCCCCAACGCGACGGTGGCGTTGGCCAGCGATGAGAACCAGTTATTTTTCCAGTTCGGCGCCCGGCTGCTGATCACGCGCAAGCTGACCGGGCAGTTTCCGGACTATGACCGGGTGCTGCCGCGCGAGAATGATCGCATCGTGACGCTAATCCGGACGGAGCTGGAGGCCGCCATACAGCGCGTATCCCAGTTCGCCGATGAGCGTTCTCATGCCGTGCGAGTGGCATTGAGCCCGGGAGAGCTGAAACTGACCTGCTCCGGTTCAGAGTCCGGTGAGAGCGAAGAGACCCTGCCGGTGGAGAGCGTGGCCGCGGAGGTGCAGATAGGCTTCAACGCCCAGTACCTGCTGGACTTTCTGCGGGCGGTTTCGACGGAAAACGTGCAGCTGGAACTGAAGGATGAGCAGAGCGCGGGGCAGCTGCGGCCCAGCGGGGAAACCGACTACCAGTACCGATACGTGGTTATGCCCATGAGGATCTGATGGCTGACCGGGAGATCACCACCGAAACCTACGACGCCGCCAGCATCAAGGTGCTGGAGGGTCTGGAGGCTGTCCGCCTCCGGCCGGCTATGTACATCGGCTCGACCGGCGAACTGGGGCTGCACCACCTGGTCTACGAGGTGGTGGACAACTCCGTCGACGAGGCCCTGGCCGGATTCTGCAACGCCATCGAGGTCACCATCCATATCGACAACTCCCTCACAGTGGTGGACAACGGCCGGGGCATCCCGGTGGATCTCCACAAGGAGGAGGGGGTTTCGGCCGCCCAGGTGGTGATGACCAAGCTGCACGCCGGCGGCAAGTTTGACTCCAAAAGCTACAAGGTATCGGGCGGCCTGCACGGCGTGGGAGTCAGCGTGGTCAACGCTCTGTCGGAAACGCTGGAGCTGGAGATCTGGCGCGAGGGCTACACCTGGGAGCAGGAATACAAGATCGGGGAGCCCCAGGCCCCCCTGGGGCGCGCCGGCAAGTGCGGCAACAAGACCGGCACCCGCGTGACCTTCAAGCCGGACGCTTCCATCTTCACAACCGCTGATTTTCACTATGACACCCTGGCCCAGCGGCTGCGGGAGATGGCTTTCCTCAACAAGGGCTTGAAGATCACCTTGACCGACGAGCGGACGGAGCGCTCCCCGCAGGTGTTCCAGTTCAACGGCGGCATCGCCGAGTTTATCAAGCACCTCAACCGCGGCAAGACCACCATTCACGAAAAGCCCATGCATTTCGAGGCCGAGAAAGAGCTGCCGGGCGGCGGGGTGCTGGCCATGGAAGTGGCGCTGCAATACAACGATGGCTATACCGAGACCCTCTTCAGCTTCGCCAATAATATCAACACCGTGGACGGCGGCACGCACCTGAGCGGCTTTCGGTCCGCCCTCACTCGCACCATCAACTACTACGGGCAGCAGGCCGGCCTGTTCAAGGACGTGAAGGAGAACCTGACCGGCGACGACGTGCGCGAGGGCTTGACGGCGGTGGTCAGCGTGAAGCTGCCGCAGCCGCAGTTCGAAGGGCAGACCAAAGGGAAGCTGAACAGCGATATCCAAGGCCAGGTGGTGGCCTTCGTCAACGACAAGCTGGGCGAATACTTCGAGAAGAATCCGTCAGTGGCGCGCCGCATCGTCAGCAAGGCCATTGACGCGGCCCGAGGGCGGGAGGCGGCACGCAAGGCCCGCGACCTGACGCGCCGCAAGGGAGCGCTCGACTCCGGCGGCCTGCCGGGCAAACTCGCCGACTGCCAGGAGCGCGATCCCCAGCGCTGTGAAATCTTCCTGGTGGAGGGCGAATCGGCCGGCGGCACCGCCAAACAGGGCCGCGACCGCCGCTACCAGGCCATCCTGCCGCTGAAGGGCAAGATCCTCAACGTCGAGAAGGCCCGCTACGACAAGATGCTCAGCCACGACGAGATCCGCGCCATGATCACGGCGCTGGGGACCGGCATCGGCGCCGAAGATTTTGATGCTTCCAAGCTGCGCTATGGCAAGGTCATCATCATGACCGACGCCGACGTCGACGGCTCCCACATCCGCACCTTGCTGCTGACGTTTTTCTTCCGGCAGATGCGGGAGCTGATCCTGCGGGGGCACGTTTTCATCGCCCAGCCGCCGCTGTACCGCATCAAGAAGGGCAAGACCGAGAAGTACATCAAGGACGAGAAGGAGTTCACCAAGGAGGTCATCCGCCGGGCCACCGATGACTTGAAGGTGGAGCTGGGTTCGGGCAACGGCCAGGGCCGCCAGGTGGTGGAGGGCAACGACCTGAGGAGCTTCCTGCTGGCCCTGGACGAGTATTTCGGGATGTTCCAGAAGCTGGAGCGGCGCTTGCGAGATGCCCGGGTCGTGGAGATGCTGGCGGACGTGAAGCTCTCACTCGATTACAAGCAGGACTTCGCCGACAGGGCCAAGCTGGAGCAGGCCCAAGACCGGCTCAAGAAGCTGGAGCTGAGCCCGGAGCTGGCCCGTGACGAGGAGCACTCCGCCTGGATGGTGAGCTACAAGGACTCCACCGGCGCCGAGCGCCGCATCAGCCTGGCGCTGCTGATGCTGCCGGAGTACCGGCGATTCCGGGCGCTAGCCCGGCAGATCGCCCGCTTTAACGCCCCGCCCTTCACGGTGTTGAAGGGCAACAGCCGCGAACAGCACGCCAGCTTCCTGGAGCTGCTGAACTACGTCAAGACCGAGGGCCGCAAGGACGCTTCCGTGCAGCGCTACAAGGGCCTCGGCGAAATGAACGCTGAGCAACTCTGGTCCACCACCATGAACGCCGAGACCCGGACCCTGCTGCAAGTTCGCCTCGACGACGCGGTGGGGAGCGAAGAGATTTTCTCGACCCTGATGGGGGAGGACGTGGAGGCGCGGCGGAAGTTTATCGAAGAGAACGCGTTGTATGTGAAGAATTTGGACGTGTAACACGGCGCGACAGGCACGAATGCCTGTGTTACTCGTAGCGCAAGACCTCCGCCGGGGCGATCCGGGTGGCGCTGCGGGCCGGATAAATGGTCGCCAGAAAGCTCACCAGCAGCGCCGCTGCCGCTACCCAAACCCCGTCCCACACCGCCGCCCGAAAGGGCACGAAGCTCAGCCCGTAGACTTCCGAATCCAGGCGGATCCAGCGGCCGCGGTCCCCTAGCCAGCTCAATCCGTAGCCCAGCGCCAGGCCGAGCGCGGTGCCCGCCAACCCGATCAGCGTCCCTTGCAGGATGAAGATCTTGCGGATCTGCTCTCGCCGCATCCCCATCGACATCAGGATGGCGATGTCGCGGTGCTTTTCCATGACCATCATCACCAGGGAAATCAAGATGTTCAGGGCCCCCACCAACTCGATCAGCCCGATGGTGACGGCCGTGACGATCCGCTCCAGGCGCAGGGCGTTCAACAGGGCCCGGTTGCGTTCCATCCAGGTGGTGGTCGAGAACCTGGATCCGGCGATCTTCTCAATCTCCCGGCTGGCCGGCTCGGCCTGCTCCAGGTCGTCAAGCTTGAAGTCCACGGAGTTGATGACGTCGCCGAGCGAGAGGGTCTGCTGGGCGGCCTGGAGGGTCGTGAAGGTCCACAGGGAATCGAAGTCCGCGAAACCCGAATCGAAGATGGCCACCACGCGGAACCGCTTGAAGCTGGGTACGGGGCCGAGCGGGGTCAACTCCCCCTGGGGGCTGGTGAGGGTCACCAGCGTGCCGAGCCGCAGTCCCAGCTCATCGGCCAGTTTCCGTCCCAGGATCAGGCCCGGCCGCTCCCCGTCGTCCCGCAGGGACCCAATCGATCCCTGGCGGATGGAGCGCAGCAAGTCTCCCACCTTCATTTCCGCCGCCGGATCGATACCCTTCAGCACCGCTCCCTCGGCCTGGATCGGTCCCGAGATCATGACCCGGCCGTAGAGCGCCGGAGCCACGGCAACGACGCCTGGAACCTTTCGAAACCGCTCCAGAAACGCCCGCCAGTTGTCGATCCCCTGGCCGCGCTCGATCTCCATCAGGTTGACGTGGGAGGTGGCGCCCAGCAGGTGATTCTGCAACTCCTGGCGAAAGCCGTTGTTGATGGCCAGGGCCACGATCAGGGCCATCACCCCGGCCGCCACCCCCAGAACCGAGATGCCCGTGATCACCGAGATGACGGCCTGCTTGCGCTTGGCCTTCAGGTACCGCCGGGCGATGAAGAGCTCAACCACCATGGGCTTCCAGCCGCCGCAACTGCCCGGCAATCCCGATCTCCGCCTCCGGCCGCAACAGCGGGAACAGGATCACGTCCCGGATGGTTCGCGAATTGGTGAGGATCATGGCCAGCCGGTCGATCCCGAGGCCCTCCCCGCCGGTCGGGGGCATCCCGTAACACAGGGCTCGCAGGTAGTCCTCGTCCATCTCGTGGGTTTCTTGGTCGCCGCGCTGGCGCATCTCGAGCTGGGCCTCGAAGCGCCGCCGCTGCTCCTGGGGATCGTTCAGCTCCGAGTAGGCATTCGCGATTTCCATGCCGGCAGCGTAGATCTCAAAGCGCTCCACCCAGGCCGGATCGCCGGGCTTGTTCTTGGCCAGCGGCGAGATCTCGACGGGATGGTCGTAGACCGCGGTGGGCTGGATGAGCCGCCGCTCGCAGATGGCCTCGAACAGCAGCCCCACCCGCTCCCCCGCGGTGGCTCCTGGCGGCACGACGATCGGCTGCTCCGAGGCCCGGTTGTGGGCCTCGATCATCTCGTCCAGCCGCTCGGCGTCGGCCAGGTCGTCGATCCGGGGCCGGGTGGGCCCCTCCGGCCAGAGCTCCGCTACCGCCTCTTTCATCGAGACCCGCGCCAGTTTGCCGAACTCGATGCGGTGCTCCCCGTACTCGATCTCGGTACGCCCGTCGTGGGCCGCGGCAGCTGCTTCGCGCAGCAACTTCTCGCTCAGGTCCATCAGGTCCTGGTAGTCGGCATAGGCCTGGTAAAACTCCAGCATCGTGAACTCCGGGTTGTTCTTGAACGACAGACCCTCGTTGCGGAAGTTGCGATTGACCTCGAACACCCGGTCCAAGCCTCCCACCGTCAGGCGCTTGAGGTAGAGTTCCGGGGCGATGCGAAGATACAGGTCGATCCCCAGGGCCTGGTGGTGGGTCCGGAAGGGTCGCGCGATGGCCCCCCCGTAGAGCGGCTGCATCATGGGAGTCTCGACCTCCATGAAGCCGCGCGACTCCAGCGACCTTCTCAGGGCGCTGATGATGCGGCTGCGAGCCACGAACACCCGGCGCACTTCCGGGTTGGCGATCAGGTCCAGGTACCGCTGCCGGTAGCGCGTCTCGACGTCCTGCAAGCCGTGCCACTTCTCCGGCAGGGCCAGCAGGGCCTTGGCCAGAAACTCCAGCTTCTCGACGTGCACCGTCAGCTCGCCGGTCCTGGTCCGGAACAGGTACCCCTCGGCGCCGATGAAATCCCCGGCGTCGAGCATCTTGTAGAGACGAAAGCCCCGCTCCTCGACGGCGTCCTGGCGGACGTAGATCTGGAGCTTCTCGCCGGCCTGGCCCAAATGGGCGAAGCCCGCCTTGCCCTGTCTCCGGACGGTCAGGATTCTGCCGCATACCCGCACCCCGACCCGCGCCTGGGCCAGCTCGTCGGCTGCGGCGCTGTCGTAGCCTTTGTGAATCTCATCCACCGTGTGGGTGAAAGCGTACTTGCGCGGGTAGGACTCGAAGCCCAACTCCTCGAGTTCCCGGATCTTCTGATGCCGCTGGGCCAGCAGCTCCTGTTCGAAGGACATTCCCTAATAGCCTACCACCTTGGTAGCCTTTCTAACATCTTGAAAAGACAGGTTCAAGCCGGCCTGGCGCACTTGTCGGACGGGGGCGCGCCATGGTAGCCTGAAGGCGGCTGGCCAGGTGGCCGGCCCGGCCCCTGCCGACGGCGGCGGCGCGAAGGAGTATTGTGCCCAACCTCAGCCTGCGGTCGCTGTTCAGTGTATTCTCGAGCGACCTGGCGATCGATCTAGGAACAGCAAATACTCTCGTGTACGCCCGAGGGAAGGGCATCGTGGTCGACGAGCCCTCCATTGTGGCCATCAACAAGACCAACGGCGAGATCGAGGCGGTGGGCAAGGAAGCCAAGGAGATGCTGGGCCGCACGCCGGGCAACATCGTCGCCATCCGGCCCATGAAGGACGGGGTCATCGCGGACTTCAAGGTCACCGAGAAGATGCTGAACTACTTCATTCAGAAGGCGCACAACCGCAAGATGCTGGTGCACCCCCGCATCGTCATCGGAGTGCCGAGCGAGATCACGCAGGTGGAGAAGCGCGCCGTCATGGATTCGGCCTACCGCGCCCAAGCCAGCGAAGTGCACCTGGTAGAGCAGGCCATGGTGGCGGCCATCGGGGCCGGCCTGCCCATCACCGAGCCCAGCGGGAACATGATCGTCGACATCGGCGGCGGGACCACCGACGTGGCCGTCATCTCGCTGTCGGGCATCGTCTACTCCCGCTCGGTGCGGGTGGCCGGCAACGAAATGGACGAAGCCATCATGCAGTACCTGAAGCGCAGGTACAACCTGCTGATCGGGGAGCGCACCGCCGAGCAGGTGAAGATCGAGATTGGCTCGGCCTACCCGCTCGACAAGCCGCTGACGATGGAAATCAAGGGGCGTAACCTGATCGAGGGGGTGCCCAAGACCGTGACGGTGGATGACAGCGAGGTCCGCGAGTCCCTGTCGGAGTGCGTCGCCACCATCATGAACGCCATCCGCGTGGCCCTGGAGCGCACACCGCCGGAGTTGTCGGCCGACATCTCCGACCGTGGCATTGTGCTGACCGGGGGCGGCGCGCTGCTGCGCAACCTCGACAAGCGGATCCGGGAGGAAACCGGTCTGCCGGTTTCGATCGCCGAGAACCCGCTGGCCTCGGTGGTGCTGGGTACCGGAAAGATGCTGAGCGACTTCAAGCTGCTGCGGAAGATTTCGATCGATTGAGGGGGCCGTGGAACTGTTTCTCGCCCGGTACCGGAACGCGGCCGTGCTGGCGGCGGCGCTGGCGGCTCAACTGCTGCTATTGGGCTACCAGATCCGGGCGGAGCGCGACGTCAGGCTCCTCCGCCTCTGGGGGGTAGCGGCCATCACGCCGGTCGCCCGCGCTCTGCACTCCAGCCACGCGTTGCTCTCTCATGTCTGGAACCGGTACGTCGCCCTTTACGGCGCCCGCAACGAAAGCGAGCGCCTGCGGGCGGAGCTGGACCGCCTGAAGCTGGAGAACCAGTCCTTGCGCTCGGCGATCCAGACCGCCGACCGCCTTCGCTTCCTTGCCGCCTACCAGCACACCCTTGCGTCCCAGACCCTGGTGGCCTCCGTGATCGGGACCGGCGCTAACCCCAATTCCCGGGTGGTCTTCATCGACAAAGGCAGCGGGGCTGGCGTCAAGCCGGGCATGGCTGTGATCACCCCGGACGGCATCGTGGGCAAGGTGCAGGCCGTATTCCCCGGCGCCTCCCTGGTGCTGCTGATCAGCGACCCCTACTCCGCCGCCGGCGTGATCCTGGAGAAAAGCCGCGCCCACGGGGTGCTCAAGGGCACGGGGTTGAACGAGGCCCGCATCGAGTACGTCCCGAACGAGGAGCCCGTCCCCGCCCACGAAACGGTCTACACCTCCGGGGAGGACCGAATTTATCCCAAGGGGTTGCTGGTGGGGACGGTGGCCTCCAGTCAGTCGGGGCGGGATTTTCAGGACATCGTGGTGAGGCCGGGCGCGCGGCTGAACCGCCTCGAAGAGGTCCTGGTGGTCACCTCCGGAGTCCACCGGGAGCTGCCCGGAACGCCGGTGCGGGTCCAGGCCCCCCAGACGCTGATGCCGGCTCCGGCCGCGGAGGTCCGCGACGAATTGGCGCCCTTGCCTCAAACGGTGGCCACGCCGCCGGTCCCCGACTACGTGCCGGAGACCGATGCCGACCGGCTCCGAAAACGCTACCAGGACCTGGGCAGCGCCCAGGGTCATACTTACGGGGAGGGGGCCCCCGGCTCTAAGCCTCCGGATTTCAACCTTGGGTGGACTCCCCCCGGCCAGCGCGCAGGGTCTGGGCCAGCGCCGGCGCCGGCGCCCAAACGGTGAGCGCCATGACGGCCTCGGTCAAGCGCCTGGCGGATGCCGACGTGCTCCGCCTGCACCCCTGGGTGGCCCTGAGCTCCGCCCTGGGGGCCCTGCTGTTGCAGGCCTATTTGCCGCTTTTTTCCAGCTACGTCAACCTGGCCGATCTGCCGCTGCTCATCACCATCTACCTGACGCTGCTGCGGCGCAACCCGGTCACGGGCCTGCTCATCGGCATGGGGATCGGCCTGGCCCAGGACAGCCTTTCCCACGGCCCCATCGGCCTCTACGGCATTATTAAGACCGTTATCGGCTACGTTTGCTCTTCCCTCACCCTGGTTCTGGCCGTCGACCCCCTGGCCACCCGGGTCATCCTGGTGGCCGGCTTCTACCTGCTTCACCAGGGAATGTTCTGGGTCATGCAGCGGATCGTGCTGGAGCAGGCTGCCGTTTTCGTGTGGCAGCGCACCCTGCTGCTGGCGGCTGTCAACGCCGCCGTCGCCCTGCTCGTTTATCGGTTGCTGGATCGATTCCGGCAGAGGATCTGAGCCCATGAGCCCCCTGGACCGGGACAACTCCAAGATCTCACCGGGCAAGATCTCGTTTGTCCAGTACCTGACCCTGGCCATCTTCCTGTACCTGGTTTCCGGGTTCTGGCAGCTGCAGGTCCACAGCCCCGATCTGTACGCGGCGCAGGCCGAGCGCAACCGCATCAAGGCGCTGCCTTTGATCGCCCCGCGCGGCAAGATCCTGGACCGGGAGGGCCGCATCCTGGCCGACAACCACTCGACCTTCAGCGTCATCCTGACGCGCAGCAACCTGGAGGCAAGCCACTTGCCGGTGATCGCCGACGGTCTGAACATCCCCGCCGAAGAGCTGCAGGCGCGGGTGCGCCGGGCCCGAAACCTTCCGGAATACGAGTCCTTGGTGCTCAAGAACGGCCTCACCCAAGCCGAAGTGGCCTTCCTGGAGGCTCACCGCCGGGAGTTTCCGGAGCTGGAGTTGATCCATTCCACCCGCCGCCTCTATCCGGCTGACGGATTCGCTTCTCACCTGATCGGCTATGTCGGCGAGGTCAGCGAAACCGAGCTGAACATGGCGGAGTTCGCTCGCTACGATTCCGGCGCCATTGTCGGCAAGGCCGGGATCGAGCGCCAGTACAACGACATTCTCACCGGCGTCGACGGCCGCCACCAGGTGATTGTCGACAGCCGCGGCCGGGTCCGCAGCTCCTTTGGCATGAAGGACGCCAAGCCGGGGCGCAGCATCCGGCTCACCATCGACCTGGACCTGCAAGCCGTTGGCGAGCTGGCCATGCGGCACCGAAAGGGCGCCGTGGTGGCCCTGGACCCGCGCAGCGGGGAAATCCTGGCCCTGGTTTCAACCCCCAACTACGACCCCAACAAGTTTGCTTCCGGCATTCGCGTCGCCGACTGGCAGGGCCTGCTGAACGATCCAGACAGCCCGTTGCTGAACCGGGCCATTCAGGCCCAACTGGCCCCGGGCTCGACCTTCAAGCCCTTTGTGGCCCTGGCCGGCCTGGAGAGTGGCGCCATCGACGAGCACTACGGCGTCCGCTGCGGCGGAGGGGCGGTCTGGTTCGGCCGGCCCTTCAAGTGTCACCTCAAGGCCGGCCACGGCGGCGTGTCGCTGCACCGCGGCATCGCCCAGTCCTGTGATGTGTACTTCTACAGTGTAGGTAACAGGACCGGCATTGATGCCATCGCCGAATACGGCGAGGCCGCCGGGTTTGGCCGCCCCACCGGCATCGACCTGCCCCATGAAAAGGAAGGGATCATGCCGTCCACCCGCTGGAAGCTGCGCTCTCTGCGCCAGAAATGGTACGCCGGCGAGACCATCTCGGTGGCCATCGGCCAGGGCGCCACTACCGTCACGCCGCTGCAGCTGGCGGCGGCGTTGGGCGGGCTGCTCCACGGCGGCGTCTGGCGGCGGCCCCACCTGGTTTCCTACCAGGAGTTGGCCGGCCTGCGCCCCAGCGTGCAAGAACCCGAGCCCCGCCGCCATGACATCCAGCCCGAAAGCCTTCAGAAAATCGCCGACGGTCTCTGGGCGGTGGTCAACGAAGGCGGTACCGGCGTTCGCGCGCGCCTGGCCGGCTACGACATCATCGGCAAGACCGGCTCCGCCCAAGTGGCCTCCGCCGAGTTCACCAAGGGCAAGAAGGAACGCGAGCTGCTCGACAACGCCTGGTTCGTGGGCGCCGTGCCCCGCCTGAACCCGGAGTTGGTGGTGGTGGCCCTGTTCGAACATGGCGAGCACGGCAACCTGGCGGCCCCCATCGTCCGCGACGTCCTGAAAGCTTACCTTGACAAACAGATCCGGCGGCAGCTCACCCAGCGGCCCGCCCCGCCCCCGGCCCCCCAGCCGGTCCAGACCGGGGCGGTGCAAGGGGCCCCTCAGTCTCCTTACTAACCCATGGCCAAAGCCAAATACTTCTCGGCCCGCGACCTCGACTGGACGTTGATCGGCCTGGTCCTAGCGTTATGCAGCCTGGGGATCCTGCAAATCTACAGCGCCACCCGCCAAACGGATTGGCAGGGCGCCCACTACCGCCAGATCCTCTATGTGCTGACCGGGTTGGCGGTGGTGTGGATCGTGGCCCAGCTGGACTACCACGCCCTCATTGATCGCGTGCCGCTCTTGTATCTGCTTTCGATTCTGGGACTTCTGGCCATTTTTGCAGTCGCTGAGCTGAAGTTCGGCGCCCGGCGCTGGATCCCGCTGGCATTCGGCTTCAAGTTTCAGGTTTCAGAATTCGTCAAACTGGTGCTAGTATTGTTGGTGGCGCGGTATTTCTCTGAGCTGCGCCAGGAAACACTTTCCGGGGTTGACTTGTTGAAAATAGGGGGGTTAGTCGGCGTCCCCATGGCTCTGGTGGCGAAACAACCCGACTTGGGCACGGCGCTGAGTTACGTGCCGATTGTAGGGGCCGGGGTGCTCGCGGCCACCGTTCGATGGAAGTATGTGGCGATCCTGGCGGTTCTGGCCGTGCTGGTGCTCCCGGCCGGGTGGCAGGTCTTGAAACCCTACCAGAAAGAGCGGTTGATGACGTTTGTGGATCCGGGCCGGGATCCTCGCGGTTCCGGCTACCAGCTGGTCCAGTCGCGCGTCGCGGTCGGCGCCGGTGGTCTGTGGGGCAAGGGCATCGCCCAGGGCACCCAGACGCAGTTGCGTTTCCTGCCGGTGCCGCACACCGATTTCATTTTCTCCGCCTACGCGGAGGAGCACGGGTTTGCTGGGGTCTTGTTGGCCCTGGCGCTCTACTTTGCTGTGGTGATGCGCATTATCTACAATGCGCAAACGGCCGCCGACCGGGCCGGTTCTCTAATCTGCCTGTGCGTGGCTATGCTGTTGCTGTTTCATCTGATGGTCAATGTTGGCATGGTGATCGGCCGCATGCCGGTCACCGGGATTCCCCTGCCGTTCATGAGCTACGGCGGGTCCAGCATGCTCGCCCTGTTTGCCTTGCTGGGCCTGGTGAACAACGTTCGCTTGCGGCGTTTCGTGAACTGAACGGGGAGCCAGAATCTCGGCCGGTGCGCGGCTCAGCCGCCCCGAGCCTGAATAAAACAGAAGGGGAACCCGGGATTCTCGCCTGATGGGCCGGACGCGGTTCCGGCGGAGGCAGAAGCGGTTCCGATTTCCGCCCGGCGTTGAGCGCTGGCAGGCTCCGCCCGAGGCTGGATCGACGACGATGATTTTACACCGGCGCCCGGCGGCGCATCGCCCGCACCTCTGCTCCCTCAGGTTGTCCTTCGGGTCCCCGGAGGAGTTTCATGTCCAGGGAACTGATTGTGTCCTCAACGGTCCACGAGACCAAGGTGGCTTTGCTCGAGGAAGACGAGCTGGTGGAAGTCTTCTTCGAGCGCGAGAAGCAGTATGGCCTGGCAGGCAGCATATACAAGGGCAAGGTTACCCGGGTGCTGCCTGGGATGCAGTCGGCCTTCGTCAACATCGGGCTGGAGCGCGACGCTTTTCTCTACGTCTCGGACTTCTTTGAAGACAACGACGAATACGACCGCCTGGTGACGACGGTCGAGGAGAAGGTCGTGCGGATGGAGGAGAAGTCTGCCGCCGAGCCGGCCCCCCCGGCCATTCCAGTCGCCCCGGCTGACGACCTTCCGGCGCCACCTCCACAGAGGGAGGCTTCCACGCTGCCGCGTCCCCCGGAGACCCCCTCCGATCGCGGCCGGCTGCGCCGTGGCCGACGCCGGCGCATGGGCCGCGGGTTTCCGGACTCGAAGTTTGCGCGCTCCGAGCCGCCACCACCTCAGGCCCCGACGCCGGCATTGATCTCGCCGGCTGCTGATTTTGAGGTCTTGCCGGGCGAGTCGCTGGCCAAGCATGCGCGAGCGCCGGAACCCGAACCGGTCATGGAAGTCGAGGCCGGCGCCGAGACCGGGGCCGCGACCCAGGTCGAGTCGGTGGCTACCCTATCGGTTGACGCCCTGGAGCCTTCATCGCCGCAGGAGCCGGAGCAAGCCACGGCCTTCGATCCCGAGGAGGAGGGGGCCCAGGTGCCGGCCAAACCCGAGCCGCTTCCGGAGGACGCCCCCACAGATCCCGAAGCCGAGGTGGCTGCGGCTGTGGTTGCGGCCAGTGAAGCGCCTGCCCCGGCTGACCAGGCCGAGGCCGGCTTGCCCCAGCAGGCAAGCCATCGCGAGCGCCCGTTCGGCCGCCGCTACCTGCACCGCTCCGGCCGCCGCCCGCGCCGTCGCGACGGCCAACCGGAGGGGCGCCCGGAACGCAGCCCGGAGCCTGCCGGCGAGCCTCCCGCCCCAACCAGCATCAGCGACCTGCTCCGGGAAGGCCAGGAAGTGCTGGTCCAGATCGCCAAGGAACCCATCGGCAAAAAGGGCGCCCGCATCACCAGCCACATCGCCCTGCCGGGCCGGTTTCTGGTCTACATGCCGACGGTGGACCATGTCGGCGTGTCCCGCCGCGTGGCCTCCGACGAGGAGCGGCAGCGGCTCAAACGCATCGTCCAGACTCAACGCGCCGGCATGCCCGGCGGTTTCATCGTCCGCACCGCCGGCGAAGGCCAGAGCGAGGAAGAGATCCGCTCCGACATGCACTTCCTCTACAACCTCTGGCTGGACCTGCGCGCCAAAGCCGAGCGACACCCCGCTCCCCATCTGGTTCACCAGGATCTCCACCTGGTGGAGCGCATCCTCCGCGACCAACTCACCGAAAACTTTAAGACCATCTGGGTCGACGCCCAGGAAGACTACGAGCGCATCCTTCAGTTCGTGGAGCGTTTCCAGCCATCTCTGGTCGGCCGCGTCAAGCTGTTCACCCGCTCCAACCTCATCTTCGACGAGTTTGGCATCACTCAGGAGCTCGAGAAGGCCCTGCGGGCCAAAGTATGGCTGAAGTCCGGCGGCTATATCGTCATCAACCAGACCGAGGCCCTGGTGGCCATCGACGTCAACACCGGCAAGTATGTCGGCAAGTCCAACCGCCTGGAAGACACCATTTTCAAGACCAACCTGGAAGCTGCCCACCAGATCGCCCGACAGATCCGCCTGCGCGACCTGGGCGGCATCATCGTCGTCGACTTCATCGATATGGACGAGCGCAAGAACCGCCAGAAGGTTCTGCAGACGCTCGACGAGGAGCTGCACAACGACCGCTCGCCCTCCAAGATCCTGCAGTTCAACGATTTCGGGCTGGTGGCCATCACCCGCAAGCGGGTCAAGCAGTCGCTGGAGCGCACGCTGTGCTCGCCCTGCTCCTACTGCGACGGCGGCGGCTGGGTGAAATCGGTCCATACCATGGTTCAGGAGATCCTGGCGGAGGCCCGCAAGATGTCGGGGTCCACCGACTCCCGCAACGTCACCCTGCGGGTCCACCCGGAGGTCGCCAAAGCCCTCAAGTCCCGGGGCAACGCTTACCTGGAAGAGCTGGAGGGCCTGCTCCGCCGGCCCGTCCTGGTCAAGGGCGATGCCCTGTATCACCAGGAAAGGTTCGATTTCAACTGAGAGGGGATCAGCCTAAAAGCTCACTGGCCTCCAGCTGCCGGAGCTCGATCCGCCAGCCCGGGGTCTGGTTGTCGAGGAAGACCGCCAGGTTCCGGCCGCCCGGGGCCGCCACCGAAGGCGCCAGCAAGCCCTCCACGCCGGACTGCCAGGCCCGCAGACTGACAGCCTGAGCCGCCAGGTAACTGGCCGACGTCAGCTCCTCTGGCTGAATGGCGCACCCTCGCAGGGTCCGTGGATCTGTCAGATCCAGCACCCGGTTGAGCCGCACACGAATCACTGCTTCGAGGAAGCCGCCTCGAGGGAGGACAGTGAAGTACTTGCTCAGCTCGGCTCGCGCCGTCTCCAGTTCCAGAGACGTGTACAGGCAGCCGAAGGCGCCCGCCAGGTTGTATCGGGCGCCGTTGCGAAACGCTCCCAGCATCGATAGCGGGGTCTGCCTCCGATGCGCCGGCACAACCCGGTACACCACACCCTCAAAGGAGCTGCCCGTCCCGAAGATGGCTCTCCTCAGACCGGGATTCCCCAGCTCATGCGGCCGATGAGCTCCAGGATGCGATCCAGCCCTCCGTCGTCCGCCATCACATCGAGCGGCCGGCGGAACTCGGCGGCCGGCAGAGGCGTCCGTAGCCACTGCAAAGCCTGGTCGGGATCAAACATCTCCTGCAACTCCTTCCAGACCCGACGCAACTTCTCCTGCCGTTGCACCTGCAAGCGGTTGAGCCGGGTCTTGGAGGCCTGGCGTCTTTCCACGGTGCGCGGATGCACGCCCAGAATCTCAGCCACCTGGACGCTCCCCAAAGCCTGTTCCACAGAGTTCGAAGCCACCGACATGACTTTACTGTAACCGCCGGAAGCGGCGTTTGTCAATACTCCTGCCGGGCGACCGCCGTATCTTTTGCCCGGAGCCGCGGCGCAAAACGTCCCGTCCGCCCCATGTACTGTAAATACTGCTCCCCGAAGCGCTCCAGCAGTTTGGCTTCTTCCTTGCGCGTTCGAACCACCAGCAGCGCCAGGGCCGGCAGAAACGCCGCCAGGAAGAACCAGTTGGCCGCCAGCAGGGTCACGGCCACGAACAACAGGGTGGCGGCGCCATAGAAGGGATGCCTCACCCAGCGGTAGGGGCCGCCGGTGACCAGCTTGGCTTGCCGGCGGGTGACGACCGTGTCGGTGAGGTTGCCGCCCAGGGTGTGGAGGACCCACCAGAGCAGGGTGGCGGCCGCCACGCCCAGCCCGGCGCCGGCCAGCCGCAGCCAGGCCGGCAGCTGAACCTGGGCCCAGGCCATGGACTGAGGCCGGATCAGGTAGGCCAGGATGGCCGCCCACGCCGAAAGGCCGCATAGCCGTATGGCAACACAGAGAGCCCAGCCCTCCTGCCGGCGGTCGAGCTTCTCGCCGGTGTGGGCCCTCACTCGGTGGTAGATCCCGATGGCCAACGACGCCGCCATCACCGCCAGCAACAGTCCTCGAAAGACCTGCTCGCTCATTTGCACCTCAGTTCGCTCCAGCGACAGGCAGGAATGCCTGTGCTACTGCTCGCTCATTTCCGCTCTCGGGTCACGCGCTACAGCGTCCCCAGAAACGCCAGCAACGCCTCGCGGTCAGCCGCCGGCAGAGCCAAGAAGCGTTCCCGCGCCCGGGCGCCCTCGTTGTCGTGCCGCTGGATGGCCTCCTCCGGCGTAGCCGCGCTGCCGTCGTGCAGCAGCGGCCGGCGCAACCGCAGGCCCCACAGCGCCGGCGTCCGGATCTCCTCGCCCGTGGCGGCTTCCTGCTCGATGCCGTCCCCGGTCCCGATATCGTGCAATAACAGGTCGGAGTAGAGCGCCAAAGCCCGGCGGTCGAACAGGGGATTGGGGCTGGGTCCGGTCCGCAGCTCCGGCTGATGACACGCGGCGCAGCCGGTCTGGCGGAAAACCTGCTCGCCGCGCCGCGCCTGTTCGTCGACGGGCGCCCGCCCCACCGGCGCCAGGAACTTCATGAAGGCCTCGAAATTGTCAATCCCCCGCAGGCCGGTAGCCCGGTCCCGGACGTCCTCCGGGTCCGACGCCGGGTCGCACTTGCGCAGCGCTTCCGGTTCAATCCCCAGGGCCACTTCCTCCGGGAACAAATCATTGGTAATTCCCATCTCGTTCCGATAGGCATCGGCGGCGAAGGCCAGCAGCGTGGCCTGCTGCGCCTTCCAGCCGAACCTTCCCACGCGCTGGCGGCCGGTGGCCACGTCGCGGATCCGCGCCGCGCGGCCCCGGATGCCGTCCTGGTTGCGGTCCTCGGGATCCTCCAGGGCCACGATGGTTTCATCCGGGATGGCCTCCACCAGCCCTATCCCGAACAGCGGGATGGAGGTGCGCCTGGCGATCACGTTGGCCTCCGGCGGGATCCGCGGCTGGCAGGCGTGCGGCGGCAGCGAGAACAGGTGAAACAGGGTGCCGCCCGCCAGCTCTTGAAATCGTCCTTCCTCGTCCCGATACCCGGCCCGCACCTCGGTGATGGTGCTGGATCCGCCGATCGCCGGGATGTTGTGGCAGGCCGAGCAGCCGGTGGCGTTGAAGGCCGGCCCCAGCCCGTCGCCGGCCGTCTCGACCTCCGTGAAATCCTCGAGGCCCAGGCGGAACCGCTCGAATTCCGCAGCGGTGACGCCCTCCAACGGGTTGCCCACCGGCCTTTCCCCAACGCCCTGTGCCAGCAGGCACGCCGCCCCAATCACCAACCACGATGCATATCTGTGTCCATCTGTGTTCATCTGTGGTTACACCACCATCTGTGTACATCTGTGTTCATCCGTGGTTACACCCAGCTGCGTTCATCTGTGGTTTCACTCCACGATCACCACGCCCCGCATGATGTTGTGCCCGGCCCCGCACGGCTTGGAGCACTCGAACTCGTACCGGCCCGGCCGCTGGGCGTGGAACCGCACCTTCAGCTCCCCGCCGCCGCGTTTCGGGATCACCTGGTTGATGCCCGCTGCTGGAATCCGGAAGCCGTGGTTGGTGTCCTCGCTCTCAATGCGAAACTCCACCACCGTGCCGGCCTTCACCTTCACCTGCGAGGGGGTGAAGCTGAACCGCTCCGCGGTCATCCGCACCACCTTCACCGGCGGCGACGCGCCTTCGAGAAGCTTCAGCAGCAGCAGTAGCAGCATCAGAACCACCATCCGATCCCGAGATTGACGGAATTCACCGCCCGGACCACGGTGCTGGAGTTGCGCAGCCAGGTGTAGTCGATCTTCAGAGCCACATCCGGCTCCGGATACCAACTGGCCCCCACCACCCAGGCTGACCGGTCGAACTGCTTCAGCGGCTGGAAGCCGCGCGGCATGCGGTTTTGGGTGTCGAAGCTCTCGTAGCGGGCGAACAGGGCCAGGTCGCGCCGGAACCGCCGCGGCAGCACCCGCGCCGCCGTCTCCCAGTAGAAGCCGCGCAGCCGCTCGGCGACGTTGGGATTCACCCCCCCCTCGCGCTGGAGCGCCAGGTTCAGCTCCCCGGCCTTGTTGATATGCGCCTGGGAGAACTGCCCCCGCAAATCCAGGCGCCCCAGCCGGTAGCGGCCATCGAACTCAAAGATCTTGACCCGCGGGTTCACGCCCCGCAGGTTGAACCCGGTGTTGCCCCGCCAGAAGCTGGTCCCCAGGGCCAGCCTTGGCAGGCCGTGATACTCGAGCCGCCCAGTCTGGGCCACGTTC
>Ga0247727_10003327_pt1 | contig 35629 bp, 34 predicted proteins | sample WisWelCaveWW1625_FD_202498 | JGI IMG/M metagenome (GOLD analysis project Ga0247727, IMG submission 202498) | Biofilm microbial communities from Wishing Well Cave, Virginia, United States - WW16-25 | ecosystem: Environmental > Aquatic > Deep subsurface > Groundwater > Cave microbial mat | place...
TCCAGGCGCGCTGCCTCGGACATCATGCTCGGGCTCCACGGCGGATCCCACACCAGGTCGAGCTTCACGTCCGAGACACCGGTGACCGAGCGCGCCTTGGCCTCGACCTCGGGGGGCAGGGTCTCGGCCACCGGGCACATCGGCGAGGTGAGCGTCATGCGGATCTTGACGGCACCTGCGTCGTCCACGTCGAGGTCGTAGATCAGGCCGAGCTCCCAGATGTCGACCGGGATCTCGGGGTCGTAGACGGTCTTGAGCACGTCCACGACGGCGCTGCGCAGGGGTTCGGGGTTCGTCATGTGGTCCTACTCGGTCTTCACGGGTTCGTGGCTGCCGCCGAGCGCCGCGCGCAGGGTGTGCCAGGCCAGGGTCGCGCACTTCACCCGCACCGGGTACTCGCGCACGCCGGCCAGCACCGCGAGCTTGCCGACGCGACCTGCGTCGACCGCGCGCTGCGGGTCGCTCGTCACCAGCTCGTGAAAGGAGTCGAAGAGCTTCCCCACCTCGGCCAGGCTGCGGCCTTTCACGGCCTGCGTCATCAGCGAGGCGGACGCGGTCGAGATCGCGCAGCCGGCGCCCTGGAAGCCTACGTCCTTCACCACATCGTCCTCGAGCTCGAGGTGCACGGTGACGCGGTCGCCGCACAGCGGGTTGTGGCCGGCGGCCCGGCGGTTGGCGCGCTCCGGCACGCGGAAGTTCCGCGGCTGCTTGTTGTGATCGAGAATCGTGGTCTGATACAGCTCGCGCAGGTCGCCCATCTTTTGCCTTCGTTCGCCTTCCGCCTATCCGAACAGCCCGATCGTCTCGAGCACGCCGTGCGCGAGGCGGTCGAGATCTTCGCGGTCGTTGTAGACGCCGAGCGAGGCACGCGCCATCGCCGCCACGCCGTAGCGCTCCATCAGTGGCTGCGCGCAGTGATGGCCCGCGCGCACCGCCACACCCTCGCCGTCGAGCACCGTGCCGAGGTCGTGGGCGTGGACTCCTCTGAGCGTGAACGCCAGCACGCCCGTTTTTGCGGCGGCACGCCCGTAGATCCGCACGCCCGGGATCGAATCGAGCAGGCGCGTGCCGTAGTCGAGCAGCTCGGCCTCGTGTTGTGCGACGCGCTGCATGCCGATGCCGGAGAGCCAATCGAGCGCAGCGGCGAGGCCGACGGCGCCCTCGGCGTTCGGGCTGCCGGCCTCGAAGCGCGTGGGGATGCCGGCGTAGCTGGTCTTGTCGAAGCTCACCGACTCGATCATCGAGCCGCCGCCCTGCCACGGTGGCATGTGTTCCAGCAGCTCCGCGCGCGCGTAGAGCGCGCCGATGCCGCTCGGCCCGTAGAGCTTGTGGCCGGAGACCGCGTAGAAGTCGCAGCCCAGCGCGGCGACGTCCACCGGCAGGCGCGGCGCCGCCTGCGCGCCGTCCACCAGCACCGGCACGCCGCGCTCGTGCGCGAGTGCCACGATCTCGCGCACCGGGTTGATCGTGCCGAGCACGTTCGAGACGTGCGCGACGGCGACCAGCCGCGTGCGCGCGGAGAGCAGCGCGGGCAGCGCCTCCAGCGCGAGCGTGCCGTCGTCGCGGATCGGCAGCACGCGCAGCCGCGCGCCTTGCTCCTCGCACAGCATCTGCCAGGGCACGATGTTGGCGTGGTGCTCCATCTCTGTGACGAGCACTTCGTCGCCGGCGCGGACGTTGCGCCGACCCCAGCTCCACGCCACCAGATTGATCGCTTCGGTGGCGTTGCGCACGAAGACGATCTCGCGCGCGTCGCGGGCGCCCAGGAACGCGCGCAGCTTCTCGCGCGCCTCTTCGTAGAGCCGCGTCGCGTTCACCGACAGCTCGTAGACGCCGCGGTGCACGCTCGCGTAGCTCTCCTCGTAGAAGCGGGTGACGGCGTCGATCACCGCGCGCGGCTTCTGGGCCGTGGCCGCGCTGTCGAGGTAGGCGAGGGGCCTGCCGTGCTGCGTGCGCGCGAGGATCGGAAACTCCCGGCGCAGGGAAGCCACGTCGAGGTCGGGCGCGGCGGGTCGGGCGGCGGCGCTCACGGCTTTTCCAGCAGCTCTGCGAAGGTGTCGGCGAGCGCCTCGGCCAGTGCGGGCTCGGGCAGCGCCGCCAACACCTCGGCCGCGAAGCCGCGCACCAGCAGGGCGCGCCCGGCCGCTTCGTCGATGCCGCGCGCTCGCAGGTAGAACAGCGCGTTCTCGTCCACGCGCCCGATCGCGGAGCCGTGGCTGCACTTCACGTCGTCGGCGCGGATCTCGAGCTGCGGCTTGGCGTCGATCTCCGCGCCGTCGCCGAGCAGCAGATTCGGGTTCGACTGCTTTGCATCGCTGTGCTGCGCGTCGGGCCGCACCAGCACGCGGCCGCGGAACACACCGCGCGAGCGGCCGGCCAGCACGCCCTTGTAGAGCTGCCGGCTCGTGCAGCGCGGCACGGCGTGGTCCACGAAGGTGTGGTTGTCCACCAGCCGCTCGCCGGTGCAGAGGAAGAGCCCGTTCAGCACGGCCTCGGCGCCTTCGCCCGCCAGCAGCAGCAGCAGGTCGTTGCGGACCAGACGCCCGCCGAGCGAGATGGCGTGCGTGGCGAGGCGCGCGTCGCGCTCGAGCTGCGCGGTGGTGTTCGACACGTGGAAGCTGGCCGTGCTCTCGCGCTGTAGCAGCACGTGCGTGAGCTGCGCGCCCGGACCGACGTGCAGCTCGGTGACGGCGTTGGTGAAGGCGGGCCCGCCGCCCAGCGAGACGTGATCCTGCACGACCACGGCAACGCTGCCGCGACCGGCCTCGATCCACACGCGCGGGTGCGAGGCGACCGGCGCTCCCTCGTCGAGAGACAGGAAGACGATGTGCAGCGGCTGCTCGAGCTTGGCTCCCGCGGGCAGCCGGATGCAGACGCCGTCGTCGAGGCAGGCCGCCGCCAGCGCGGCGAAGGGGTGGAGCTTCACGTCCACCAGCGTGCCGACTCGCGGCAGTGCGCGCGCATCGCCCGAGCGCCGCGCGGCCGCGAGCGAAGTCACCTCCACTTCGGGCGAGCGCAGCGTCGAAAGCTCGGGCACGAAGCGCCCGTTCGCGAACACCAGCAGGCCGCAGGCGAAGACCGGGCTGGCGAGCGCCTCGAGCGTTTCGCGCTCGATCGGGTGGACGCGTTCGCTCGGGAGCTGCCAGTCGAGCGCAGCGAGCGGGGCCAGGTTCGTGTAGCGCCACTCCTCCAGCTTCGTGCCGGGCAGACCGAGCGCGCCGAAGGCCTCGAGGCCCGCGCGACGCAGCGCGCCGGCGGCCGGCGCCTCGCCCGCGCCGAGCCGTGCGGCGGCCGCCGAGGCCCGCGCCAGCCAGCGCGCGCTCGCGGTGGCGAGCCCGCTCATCGAACGCTCGCGGTGGCGAGACTCATCGCGCGCTCGCCTCGCTTCGCGGCGGCTCCTGCTCGAGCCAGCTGTAGCCGCGTTCCTCGAGCTCCAGCGCCAGCTCCTTGCCGCCGCTCTTCACGATGCGCCCCTCGGTCAGCACGTGCACCTGGTCGGGCACGATGTAGTCGAGCAGGCGCTGGTAGTGCGTGATCACGAGCATCGCGCGCTGTTCGCCGCGCAGCGCGTTCACGCCGTTCGCCACGATGCGTAGCGCGTCGATGTCGAGGCCCGAGTCGGTCTCGTCCAGCACCGCCAGCGTGGGCTCGAGCAGCAGCATCTGCAGCACTTCGTTGCGCTTCTTCTCGCCGCCGGAGAAGCCCTCGTTCACGGAGCGAGCGAGCAGATCCTTCGGCACCTCGACCAGCGCCGCCTTCTCGCGCACGACGGACAGGAACTCCATCGCGTCGAGCGGCTCCTCGCCCCGGTGCGCGCGCACCGCATTCAGCGCCGACTTCAGGAAGTAGTTGTTCGAGACGCCGGGGATCTCGACCGGATACTGGAAGGCGAGGAACACGCCGCGGCGCGCCCGCTCTTCGGGCTCGAGCGCCAGCAGGTCTTCGCCGCGGTAGTGCACCTTGCCGGCGGTGATCGCGATGCCCGGGCGCCCGGCGAGCGCGCCCGCGAGCGTGCTCTTGCCCGAGCCGTTCGGGCCCATGAGGGCGTGCACCTCGCCCGCGCGGAGCACCAGGTCGATGCCGCGCAGGATGTGCTTGCCGCCAGCCTCGGCCTCGAGCCCCTCGATCTCGAGGATGGCTTCCTTCATCCGACGCTCCCCTCCAGCGACAGGCCGAGCAGCTTCTGCGCTTCGACTGCGAACTCCATGGGCAGCTCGCGCAGCACTTCCTTGCAGAAGCCGTTCACGATCATCGAGACCGCGTCTTCCTCGGAGAGGCCGCGCTGGCGGCAGTAGAACAGCTGGTCCTCGCCGATGCGCGAGGTGGTGGCCTCGTGCTCGACCGTGGCCGAGGCGTTCTTCACCTCGAGGTAGGGGAAGGTGTGCGCGGCGCACTGGTCGCCGAGCAGCAGCGAGTCGCACTGCGAGTGATTGCGCGCGCCGTGCGCCTTCGGCCCGATGCGCACGAGGCCGCGATAGGCCTGCTGGCCATGTCCCGCTGCGATGCCCTTCGACACGATCGTGCTGCGCGTGTTCTTTCCGATGTGGATCATCTTCGTGCCGGTGTCGGCCTGCTGGCGGTGGTTGGTGACGGCCACCGAGTAGAACTCGCCCACCGAGTCGTCGCCCTGGAGGATGCAGCTCGGGTATTTCCAGGTGATCGCGGAGCCCGTCTCGACCTGCGTCCAGGAGATCTTCGAGCGCCGCCCGCGGCAGGCGCCGCGCTTGGTCACGAAGTTGAAGATGCCGCCGCGGCCTTCCTTGTCGCCCGGGTACCAGTTCTGCACCGTCGAGTACTTGATCGAGGCGTCGTCGAGCGCCACCAGCTCGACCACCGCGGCGTGGAGCTGGTTCTCGTCGCGTCGCGGCGCCGTGCAGCCTTCGAGGTAGCTCACGCTCGCGCCCTCGTCGGCGACGATCAGCGTGCGCTCGAACTGCCCGGTCTCCTGGGCGTTGATCCTGAAGTACGTCGAGAGCTCCATCGGGCAACGCACACCCTTCGGGATGTAGGCGAAGGAGCCGTCGCTGAAGACGGCGGAGTTGAGCGCCGCGAAGAAGTTGTCGGAATAGGGCACCACGGAGCCGAGGTACTGGCGCACCAGCTCCGGGTGCTCGAGCACGGCCTGCGAGAAGGAGCCGAACACGATGCCATGCTTCTCCAGCTCGGCCTTGTAGGTGGTGGCGACCGAGACGCTGTCGAAGACGGCGTCCACCGCGACGCCCGCGAGCCGCTTCTGCTCGAGCAGCGGGATGCCGAGCCGGTCGTAGGTCTTCAGCAGCTCGGGGTCCACCTCGTCGAGGCTTTCGAGCTTCGCGTTCTGCTTGGGCGCCGCGTAGTAGTACATGTCCTGGTAGTCGATGCGCGGATACTTGACCTGTGCCCAGGTCGGCTCGCTCTCCTGCGCGAGCAGCTCGAGGAAGCGCCGGAACGCCTTGAGGCGCCAGTCGAGCAGCCAGGCGGGCTCGGACTTCTTGGCGGAGATCAGGCGCACGGTCTCTTCGCAGAGGCCCTTCGGGATCCTCTCCTCCTCGATGGCCGTGACGAAGCCGTACTCGTACTCGCGGCTGGTGAGCTTCTCGATCTCGCTCGACTCGGCCATGCTCAGCTCCTCGCCGCAGGGGAAGGCGCGCGGGTGTTCTCGATTCCGAGCAGCGCGCTGCGCGGGCCAGCGAGCTCCGCGAGCGTCATGCCCTGTAGCGCCGCCTGCACGGTCCGGTGGATGCGCTGCCACGGCTCGCGCACGCCGCAGCTCGACTCCTGCTCACAGTGTCCCGGGCCGGCGCTGCACTCCATCAGCGCGAGCGGGCCCTCGAGCGCCTGGAGGATGTCGGCGACCGTCACCCGCTCCGGCTCGCGCGCCAGGCTGTAGCCGCCCTTCGCGCCGCGATGCGAGTGCAGCAGCTTCGCCGTGGCCAGCGTCTTCAACATCTTGCTCACGACCGGGTGCGGGAGTGCGGTGCTCTCCGCCATCTCGCGCGCAGTGAGCGTCGTGCCCTGCACCTCGCGCGCGAAGCGTGCGAGCAGCACGATGCCGTAGTCGGTGAGCTTGCTGATGCGCAGCACGCGTGCGGTCTCCCCGGTCGCGAAGAACCGAGCGTACGGGACCGATTCGGTCCCGTAAATAGGGGACCGCTGAAGTCCACTATATGGAGAAGGGGATGCCCCCAGGGGATGCCGCTACCTACCGGATCGCGGCCCGGCGCGCGGCAGCTCAGTCAGCGAACGGGTCGTAGTCGCCGAAGCTCCAGACGTGGCCCTCGAGGTCGCGGCAGCTGTAGCCACGGCCGCCGTAGTCCTTGTCCTCGAGCGGCATCACCACCTCGGCCCCCGCGGCGACGGCGCACGCGTGGTGAACGTCGGGATCCTCGACGATCACGTAGGCGCTCTGGGTCGAGCGGCCGCCGGTCTGACGCGGCGTCGTCATCAGCTCATCGAAGCCCCCGCCATGGGTCTCCACCGTACCGAGCATGATCATTCCGTTGCCGTAGCGGAGCTGGGCATGTGCGATCGTGCCCTCCTGCTCCCCGGGCACCACGAGCTGCTTCTGGAAGCCGAACGCGCGGCACAGCCACTCGATGGCCGCGGGCGCGTCGTGGTAGCGCAGGCCCGGGATCACGTTGACCGTCGTCTTCTTGGGTAGGGACATGTCGGAATCCTCCGGTCCGAGATCCCCGCAGTGTACTCCGCTGGGCCAGCGGGATGGGCTACGGCCGGCCGGCGCCGGCGAGCGACGGGTCGCGACTTCGCGGCGGAGCCCGGGTGGCGGACCGTCGCAGAGGTGCCTTCCTCAGGCCACTACTCTTCGATGTCCGTCAGGCGCGCGAGCGGTAGCAGCACGCCGGGTTGGTCGTGGCACCAGGCGAGGGGAGGGCACTGGAGGGTGCCGAGCGAGCAAACGCGAGCGGCGCCGAGGGCGGCGAGCTCGGGCCCGAGCGCGTCCAGCTCCGCACCGACGCCGGCGACCCCGACGGCGGCCAGGTGGGGTCCGAGCGTTGCCAGGGCCTCGAGCAGCTGCTCGGCGCTCGCGACCGGGTGCACGCGCAAGAAGCGGTAGAGCGGTGAGCCTCGGAACTCCGCGTTCGGCTCAGCCACCAGCGTGAAGTCGCGCCCGGCACGGATGCGGACATCGGCGCCCGCGGCAGCCCGCAGCTCGGCAGTATCGCGCTCGGCGACGCTGCGCGCGCTCGCCTGGAGAGAGACGCGGCCGCGCGGCCAGCGCTGTGCGGCCTCCTCGAAGGCGGACACGAGCGCCGTGAGCAGCGCATCAGGTACGCGCTCGACACCGAGGACGTAGAGAGCCACGGGTGACAGGCAGCCCTGCTGATCCCACAGCGCGACGTCGCGTGCGAGCGCAGCGGCAGCCTCTCCGAGGGCAGGACCGCTCTGCGCGGCGCGGCCGAGCACCGCCACCGAGAGGCGATGGCCGTGACGCACGAAGCGCTGCGTTGGTCCGAGTCTCGCGCCCAGCGCCGCCATGGTCTCGTCGGAGCCGAATGCCACCACGCAGGGGGCGGCGAGCAGCTCGCCCAGCGCCGCGTCGTCGTCGCTCGGGAAGGAGACCAGCTCGAGGCTTTCTGCGAGGGCGGGGGCTTCCGCGGCGAGGGCCGAGGCGAACACGCGCGCCGTCACCGGGTCGTGGGAGGAGCTGCGTACGAGCACCGGCGAGCCCAGCAGCAGCGGCGTCGCGAGAGCGAGCAGCGTCGGTGTCGGCACCCCCCCGCCCAGCACGACGGCGGTGGCATCGAAGCCACTGGCGAGTCGTCCCTTGCCGAGCGCGCCGAGCTCGCGCTCGACCAGCGCCTCGAGCGCAGCCGCCGAGAACTCGGTGAGCGCGAGCGTGAGGCCCTCGCGCACCGTCGCGGCGCTGAAGCCCGTCGTCTCCGGCAGCTCGCGCTCGAGCCGGCGCCGCTCTGCGGAGTCTCTGGCGCGAAGGCGCTCGAGCACGCGGCCGAGCGCCTGCATGCGCTCATGGAGCGGCTGGCGCCGCAGTGCCCTGCTGCCTCGGCGCAGACGCAGGAGTGCGGCGCGTACCTCGGCGGGGCTATTCCGCTCAGGCGCCGGCAAGCATCTCGTCCGCGGCGATCGAGCAGCCTCGCGCCTCGGCGCCGGCCTCGCGCCCGAGCACCTCGAAGCCGTCGCCGCTGCGCCGCGCCAGATCGGCCGTTGCGATCGCGAGCACGCTGCCCGTGTTGGCGAGGTCCACGATGCGGATCGCTCCCACCTCGCCGTCGGGCACATCTTCGCCGCTCTCGGGGTCCACCACGCGGACCCGCGTCCAGGCGGGCGCGAGCTTGCGTCGCCTGGCGTCGCGATCGCGCAGCACCGAGTCGTAGAACTGACTCGCAAGCTCGGTCATGCCGTACTGATTCACGCAGCGCGCGGGGGGAACTCCGAGACGATCGTGCAGCCAGGCGTGCAGCTGCTCGCGCGGCAGCTCACGGGAACGGCCCTTGAAGCCGCCCGTCTCCATCAGGCGCGCGCCGGCCGGCAGCGCGAGGCGCAGGCCGCGCTGCTCGAGCGCTTCGAGCCAGTGCACGAACGCGAAGGCGGTGCCGCACAGCAGCAGCTTCGGCGCCTGCATCGCTTCCGCGAGCGCGTGGCCGAGCGCATCGACGTCGAGACGCGCGTCGCGCAGGAAGAAGCCGCTGCCCGGCGCGCCGCGCCGCGCGTGCATCACGCCGAACATGTGCGAGAGCGAAGAGTCGTGGGCCTCGGCGGGGCTCGCCGCGAGCACGAGCATGGGCAGTCGCTCGTCCGGCCCGAGGTCCGGGAGCACCCCGGCCTCGAAGCTCGGCACGAGCGAGGCCTCGTAGAGCTCGAGCGTGTCGAGCTGCAGCTCGCCGCGGCGCGCCAGCGCCGTGCCACTGGTCCTGAACACGTGCATACAGCGCTCGGCCGGGAAGCAGCGCAGCGGCAGCTCCTTGAAGGCGCCGGCCGGGACCGCGGGGATCTCGCGCCAGGAGCCGACGCTCGCCGGTGTCGCTCCTCGCGCAGCGCAGAAGCGCCCGTACGCGGCGTTGGCCTCGAACTGGAAGGCGAAGAGCGCGAGGGCCAGCCGCTCGAAGCGCGCGTCGTCACGGTGCGCCGGCTCGTCCTGCATCCAGGCCAGCAGCTCGCGCTCGATCTCCGCTCGCACGCTAGATGCACTCGGTCAGCGTGGTGAGCGCCCCGAGCAGGGCGTCGCGGCCGATCACGAGCGGCGGCGTCACCGCGATCACGCGGCCGTCGTCGCCGGAGGGAAGCGTGATCACGCCGCGCCGCAGCGCCTCGCCGCACGCGCTCCGCGAACGCTCGGGGCCGTCGCACTCGATGCCGAGCAGCAGCCCGAGGCCGCGGCACTCGACCACGCCCGCGCGGCCCCGCGTCGCGTCGCGCAGGAAGCCGAGCGCCACCGCGCCCAGCTCGGCAGCGCGTTCGCAGAGCTTCTCCTCGTCGATCACCGCGAGCGCGGCGAGCGCCGCTGCGCAGCCCGGCGGATGCCCGAGGAAGGTCTGCGTGTGCAGCGCTTCACCATGCGAAGGCGGCCAGGCATCCATCACGGCCGCGCGGCCCAGGCAGGCGGAGATCGGCATGCCGCCGGCGAGTCCCTTGCCGACGCACAGCAGGTCGGGCACGACGCCCTCGTGCTCGCAGGCGAAGAAGCGGCCGGTGCGACCGCAGCCGGTGTAGACCTCGTCGGCGATCAGCAGCCAGCCCTCGGCGTCGCAGAGCGCGCGCAAGGTTCGCAGGAAATCAGGCGGCGGCACGCGCTCGCCGCCGCGTCCCTGCACCGGCTCGGTGATGACGGCGCCAATCGGCTGTGCCGACGCGCGCGCTGCGCGCAGCGCGTCAGCCGCGTCGCCGAAGCGCGCGAACACCGTGCGCTGCGCGAGCCGCTGCGCAAAGGGCTCGCGGAACTCGGGGCGCCAGGTTGCGTCCAGCGCGCCCAGTGTCACGCCGTGATACGCGCCTTCGAAGGCTACTACTCCCGCGCGGCCCGTCGCGAGCAACGCAGTCTTGAGCGCGACCTCGACCGCGTCCGAGCCCGAGGAGCCGAGCACGCCGCGAGCCGGGCCGCCGCCGGGAAAGCGCGCAGCGAGCGCCTCCAGCAGCGCCACCTTCACGCTGGCAGGGTGTACGTCGCCCATCGCGTGGAGCAGCGTGCGGTCTTGCGTCTCGAGCGCCGCGACGACGCGGGGGTGCGCATGCCCGACGTTCGCGACGCCGAAGCCGGCGCCGAGATCGACGAAGCGATTGCCGTCCACATCCCAGACGTTCGCGCCAGCCGCGCGCTCCCAGAAGATCGGCGGCTCGGGCGCGAGCGCAGTCACGTTGCGGCTCTCGACGGCGGCCAGCCGCTCGGCCAGCTCACGCGAGCGAGGGCCGGGAACGTTCGTCACCAGGCTAGGGGGCAGCGTCTCGGGCACGGCGCCGGATTCTAGGGACTCCCAGGGATGGTCCATACTGCGCGCGATGACACGCGCCTATGTTGCGCTGGGCTCCAATCTGGGCGACCGCGAAGCGCTGCTGGCGAGTGCTCGCGCGGGCCTCGCGAGCACGCCCGGTGTTGCACTGGTGGCGGCATCGCAGCTCTACGAGACGGAGCCCGTGGGTTCCCCGCAAGGCCGCTATCTGAACGCGGTCGTCGCGCTCGACACCAGCCTGACGGCGCCGGCGCTGCTCGCGCGCCTGCACGAGCTCGAGCGCGCCGCCGGCCGCCGCCGATCCGCCGAGCGCAACGCCGCGCGCACGCTCGACCTCGACCTGCTGCTGTTCGAGGCTGCCTGCATCGAAACGCCCGAGCTCACGCTGCCGCATCCGCGGCTGCACGAGCGCGCCTTCGTGCTGCTGCCGCTGTCCGAGATCGCTGCGGACGTCGTCCACCCCCGCCTCGGGCTGCGCATCGGTGTGCTCGCGCAGCGCGTGCGCGCCGCGAGCAGCGTGTGGCCGTGGCCTGCCGCGCAGGCGTGGCCGCCGCTGGCCGGTCCCTAGCCGCTAGGCGGGCGCGAGCAGGAGTATTGCCACGCCCGCCTCGAACAGTGCGGCACGCCAAACGCTCCGATTGGCGCCGTGGACGAGGAAGGCATCCGCGACTCGGGCGGCGGCAGCACCGAGCCAGGCCGCGCCGACCAGCGTGAAGGCGACCTCGTCGCGCGTCGCGAGGGCGAAGGCGCCGAGCGCCCCGAACAGGCCGCCGTAAGTGGCGCGCAGCTCGGAGAGGCCGAGCCGGCCCTCGGGCTGCAGCCCGATCAGGCGGGCGACCGCCAGCGGTCGCAGCAGGCCGAGACCCCCCATGCCGAGCGTCACCAACGCTCCGAGGTTGTGCAGGAGGTGGGCCAGTTCCAAGCGTTCTCCGCCGTGCCGTTCGGCATCCTAGCGTTCGGGGCGGACCTCTCGCCTAGAATGGACGCGTGGGGGCGAAGGAGTTCGAGATGAGCGAGAACCTCGAGATCGTGCGTCGCTTCATCGGCGCGTGGAGACGCAACGACCTCGATGAGATCATGTCCTTCTTCGGCGAGGACTGCGTCTATCACAACATGCCGATCGCGCCGGCGCGTGGCCTCGAGGCGACCCGAAGCATGCTCAAGGGCTTCTCGGCCATGGCGCGCGAGGTCGAATGGGTGCTGCATCAGATCGCCGAGAGCGCGGGCGGCGTGGTGCTCACCGAACGCACGGACCGCTTCGAGATCGGCGGCCGCTGGGTCGAGGTGCCCGTGATGGGAAGCTTCGAGCTGCGGGGCGGCAAGATCACGGCATGGCGGGACTACTTCGATCTGGCGCAGTTCCAGCGCCAGCTTCCGGGTGCTGGTTGAAGCCCACGCCGATTCCCGATTCGTCTGCTACGAATTAGCGGGCTGTTTTCGCGCGCGCCCATGGCCAGGGAGTTCGAGCCGATGCCGGCTACCGCACCCACGCTCCTGCGGCAGGACGGAAAGACGATCGATTCCGGGATCTTGGATGACATCCGGGCCGGCCGGCTGGACGGCCTCGGCGCCGAAGAGATCTTGATCTGGTCGATCAAGAATTTTCACCCCAGGCTCGCGCTCAGCTGTTCCTTCGGCAACGCCGAGGGCCTCGTGCTGCTCGACATGATGCACCGCATCGAGCCCGCCTCGCGCGTCTACGTGCTCGATACGGGGCGGCTCCACCAGGCCACCTACGACCTGATCGATCGCGTGCGCGAGCGCTACGACAAGGCCATCGAGGTGGTGTTCCCCGAGGCGGCGGCTGTGCAGGCGATGGTGCGCCGGCACGGCATGAACCTGTTCTACGAGTCGCTCGAGAAGCGCCAACTCTGCTGCCGCCTGCGCAAGGTCGAGCCGAACCGCCGCTATCTGTCCGAGCTCGACGCGCACGTGACCGGGCTGCGGCGCGAACAGAGCATGACGCGGAGCGCGGTCGCAAAGGTCGAGGTCGAAGACGAGGGACGCCTCCTCAAGATCAACCCGCTCGCGGACTGGAGCCAGGACGACGTCGCCAGCTACGTGCGCGAGCACAACGTGCCGTTGAACCGGCTCCACGCCGAGGGCTTTCCCAGCGTGGGCTGCGCACCCTGCTCGCGAGCCGTGCAGCCGGGAGACGATCCGCGCTCCGGCCGTTGGTGGTGGGAGAACGCGGATACGCGGGAGTGCGGGCTGCATGTCGGTGAAGAGAAGGACGGCTCGGGAATCTGACCTCACCCGCCGTGAGGCGGTCCAGCTGGGCGTTGCCGTTCTCGTCGCGCTCGCCTGGCCCGCACGCTCGCGCGCCGCGCTGGCTCCTGACGTCGCCGTCCTCCTCGAGCGCAGCGGCTTCGTCTACCTCTCGCCCCTCACGAGCGACGGCGGCGAGAGTCGATGTCACGGCGAGGTCTGGTATGGCTGGCTCGACGGCGCCGTCGTGCTGATCACGTCGCGCACGAGCTGGAAAGCGCGGGCGCTCGCGCGCGGCCTCTCGCGCGCCCGCATCTGGGTCGGGGATCACGGCCGCGTCGGGCGCGTGCTCGGCAGCGGGGAGGCCTTCCGCGAGGCGCCGTCCTTCGAGGCGCGGGCCACGCAGTCGGCGGACGCCGCGCTGCTCGATCGGCTCATGACGACCTACCGGCGCAAGTACCCGAACGAGATCGAGAGCTGGGAGAGCCGAATGCGCGCCGGCTTCGAGAGCGGAGAGCGCCTGCTGATCCGCTACGCGCCGCTCTGAGCGAGCCAGACGCGCGCGAGCGCGCAGCTCCTGCGCAAGACCAGCGCAGCAGCAGCATTCTCGGCGGACGCTCCGCTCAAGCCCCCTGCGCGAACGGACGATCAGGGGAGAGACCCGGGAGGCCCCCGATGAGCTGGCCGGTTCGCAACACCCTGCGTGCGCTCGTGCTCGGCGCGTTGGCGGCACTCTCGCTTCCGGGCGTGCGCGCCGCGCGCGCCGAGGCGGACCTGGTGCCCCCCGCCAAGGCCCTGTTCGCATGGGACGCGCCGACGCAGACGCCGAAGCAGGGCCCGACGACCTGCGCGGAGAACCGGGCAGCGAGCATGCAGATCGCGGCCGCGCGGCGTCAGGCGGCTCTCGCTCGCATCTCGGCTCTGCTTCGGGCAGAGCCAGGTGGCGACGGCGAGCCTCTCGACGGGCGCGGCTATGCCTACCCCGTGGCCCGCGATCCGGACGCCGAGATGCAACGGGTCGAGCTGGAGGCGCGGCGCCTGCGCGCGCTGCGTGCCGCCGGAGCCCAGTAGGCCCACGCCGCCCGCATCCGGGTGGCGTCCTTCCTCGTCGTCGGTCGCGGCGCGCCCGCTGTGACGAGGCCCAGGCTCCGCGCCTCGGTTCACGCCGCCCGCATCCGGTGGCGTCCTTCCTCGTCGTCCGTCGCGGCGTCCAGAGCTGGGCTAGACCTGCCCCGGGCGCGCTCGTAACATCCGCCGACGCCCCGGAGGTGGAGTTGACCCCGAAGGCGACGATCCGCTTTCGGCAGGCGACCGCAGCAGCTGCCATCGTGTGGGCGTTGCTGGCCCTGCTGGCCGGCGTTCGCGCGCGGCTGGAAGCCTCCATCCTGCCCGGCCCACCGTTCTCGCTCTCCGTCGCCGCGGGCCGCAGCGTGATCAACGGCGTCACGCCAACGGCCGCAGCGGCAGGCCTCGCCCCGCGCGACCGCCTGATCGCCGTGGATGGGATGCCGGCCTCGGCCTGGATGCGCGGCGGCCGCAACATCCACCTGGGCAAGCCCAACACCTACCGGGTCCGAAAGCCCGATGGCCAGCAGCTCGAGGCCTCGCTCGAGCCGCTCGCCCCCGACGCGCGCCAGTTCCCGCTGGAGACGCTGGTCAGCTACGGCGTGATGGCCGTCGGCCTCGTCTATCTCGGCATCGGGCTCTGGGTCTGGCGGCTCAAGCGCGATCGCCGCGAGAGCTGGGCACTGCTGCTGTTCTGCTCGACCACCGCGGCGCTGCTGGTATTGGTCGGCCCGGCCCAGCCGCCGATCGCCACGCTGATCAACCTCACCGTGCCGTGGATCGGTGCGACTGCCTTCCATCTCTTCACCACCTATCCGATCGAGCCGCCCTGGGCGGTGCGCTGGCCGCAGCTGCGCCTGCTCGCGTACCTCGGCGCGTTGCTGCTCGCAGGCGCATCGCTGGTGGCGCCGCAGCTCGGCGGTGCAAGCGCCTTCGTCGATGCAGCCGTCGCATTCTACGCTGCGGGCCTGGCGCTGCTCTGCGTCGGGCTGCTGACCCACGAGCGCGTGAGCAACCGCGGTCACCCGAGCGGTGCGCGTGCCGACGTGATGCTGGCGGGCGGCTTCGCCAGCTACGTGCCGGTCGTCGGCCTCCTGCTCTGGCACTTCCTCTGGGGCACGAGCTTCCCGTGGTCGCTCTCGCTGCTGGGCTTCTTCGTCTTCCCCGTCGCCGTGGCGTGGGGCGTGTTGCGCCGTGAGCTCTTCGACGTGCGGCTCGCTGCGAAGAGCTCGGCGGCCTACGGCGCCGTCACGCTCGGCATCACGGGCCTGTTCGCGTTGATCATCACCTTCGCGGACGCCGTGGTGAGCCGCTTCGACGTGGACGCAACCTCGCCCGTCTTCTCGGTGGCCTTCCTGTTTCTCGCCATCTTGCTCTTCAACCCGCTGCGCGTGCGCGTCCAAGGGCTCGTGGATCGCTTCTTCGACCGCGACCGTGCGGCCTACCGGCGCGCCGTGCGCGAGATCTCCGAGGCGATGGTTTCGATGCTCTCCGCGCGTGAGATCGTGGACCGCATCCTGGTGGCCGTCGGCGATACGATGGGCGTCGAGCGCTCGATGGTGCTGCTGATGGACGAGGAGTCGGGGCGGCTCACCGTGGAGGCGGTGCGGGGGGACTGGGAAGGAGAGAGTGCGCGGTTCGAGCTGCCGCCCGAGCACCCGATCGCGCGCGCTCTCTGGATGCGACGCAAGGAGCTGGCACGCGAGGATTTCGACGAGGAGCCCGATCCGGAGCTGCGCGAGGCCTGCCGCGACGTCTTCGACACGCTCGATGTGGAGCTGCTCGAACCCGTGCTGTTCGGCGTAGACCTGCTCGGCGTGATCGCCGTAGGCCGCAAGTTGTCAGGCGAGCGACTCGGCCCCGACGAGCGCCAGCTACTCGGCACGCTCTCCAACCAGAGCGCGATCGCGATCGAGAACGCGCGCGCGTTCGACGAGATTGCGCAGCTCAACAAGACGCTCGAGGCTCGCGTGGACGAGCGCACACGCGAGCTGCGCGACACGCAGGCCCAGCTGGTGCAGAGCGAGAAGATGCGCTCGCTCGGGCAGCTCGTGGCCGGCGTGGCGCACGAGCTCAACAACCCGATCGGCTTCGTTCACGCGAATCTGCAGCTGCTCGACGAATACGTGGCGCGGCTGCTCCAGCCCGGCCTGGACCCCGAACGCCGGCGCAAGACCCAGGAGGCGATCGCGAAGCTGCTGGCGCGCAGCAGTGAAGGCACCGAGCGCGTGAAGCGCATCGTCCAGGACCTGCGCACCTTCTCGCGCACGGATCAGGCAGAGCTGCAGCAGGTGGCGCTGAACGAAGAGATCGATCGCACGCTCGCGCTGATCGAGCCACGCCTCAAGGGCATCGAGGTGGTGCGCGACTTCGGTGAGCTGCCGGCCGTGCGCTGCTTCGCCGGCCAGCTCAATCAGGTGTTCCTGAACCTCTTGATGAACGCCTGCGACGCGCTCGACGGCCGCGGGACGATCCGCATCAGGACGCGCGCGGAGCCGGCGGGCGTCGTGCTGCGCTTCGAGGACGACGGGCCCGGCATGCCGCCCGAGGTGCTGTCGCGCATCTTCGAGCCCTTCTTCACCACCAAGGCCGTGGGCAAGGGCACGGGGCTCGGGCTTTCGCTCTCGCATGGCATCGTGGCGCGGCACGGCGGGCAGATGCAGGTGGACTCCCGGCCCTCCGAGGGTGCGCGCTTCACGATTCGCCTGCCGCTCGAGCCGCCGCCCGACGTCGAGGCGCGCGCTTGAGCCCGCTCGCCACCCAGCGGCTACGGCGCGGCACCGCGCTGGCGGCGTTGCTGTGGGCGCTGGCGGCGCTCGTGCTGGCCGTCTGGGGCCAGGTGGGAACGCAGCACGGGCTCGAGACGCCGATCCGCACCAGCCATCTCGGCGCTCTCGTGCTGGTCAGCGCCGTGACGGAGCAGGGCGTCGCCGCGGGCGTCGAGCGCGGCAATCGCGTGCTCGCCGTGGACGACCAGCCGATCCGCGACTGGTACCGCGCACGCGGCTGGCAAGAGATGCGAGCCGACACGCCGCTGCGTTATCGCATCGAGGGGCGCGACGGCGAGGTGCACGAGGTGGCGCTGCTGCCGATCGCTCGGCGCAGCTTCTACGAGCAGTTCCTGGTGCCTACCTTCGCTGCCGTCTCCGTGGTCGGGCTCGCGTTCCTGCTGGTGGGCGTGTTGGTCTGGCGGCTCAAGCCGGATCGTGCGGAGTCATGGGCCTTCCTGCTGTTCTCGTGCTGCATGGCCACGGGTCTGTTCAGCTCCGTGCTCACCTATGACGCACCGGCCGGCTACGAGCGGCTGTTGATGAACCTGCCGCTGATCGGCGCCACGGCGCTCCATCTCTTCACGGTGTTCCCGAGCGAGCCGCCCTGGGTGGCGCGCCGCCGCCGGCTGCGCCTCGTGCCCTACGCCGTGGCGGCTGTCGTGGCTGCGCTCGTACTGCTCGAGCACGCAACGACGCTGCGCTTCCCCGGCCTGCAGGGGGCGAGCTTTGCGATCGCACTCGTCTCGGTGCTGGCTGCGATCGGCATCCTCGTGCGCGAGCGCATCCGCATGCGCGGCTCGCCGAAGACGGTCAGCGCAGACATCGTGCTCGTCGCCGTGCTGCTCAGCCTGCTGCCCGTGCTGGCGTTGTTCCTGGCCCAGCTGGTGTTGCCGATGGCGCTGCCCATGGCGCTCGGCATGGTCTGGTTCATCGCGTTCCCGGTCGGCGTGGCCTGGGGCATCCTGCGCGGCCAGCTCTTCGACGCGCGTGGGCTCGCGCGCTCCTCAGCGGCCTACGGTGCCGCCACGCTCGCGATCACCGGCTTGTTCGCCTTTCTGATCACCTTCGCGGATGCCGCCTTCGCGCGCTGGAACGTGAACGCCAGCTCTCCCTGGTTCTCGGTCGTGTTCCTGTTCTTCGCGATCCTCGCCTTCAATCCGCTGCGCGAGCGCCTGCAGACGCTGGTGGACCAGCTCTTCGATCGCGACCACGCCGGCTATCGCGAGGCGGTGCGCAGCATCTCCGAGGCGATGGTCTCGATGCTGTCGCTGTCCGAGATCGGCGAGCGGCTCGTGCTCGCACTCACCGGCTCGATGGGGGTCGAGCGCGCGATGGTGCTGCTGCTCGACGAGGAGGCGCGCGCGTTCCGCCCGGCTGCCTCGCGAGGCGCCTGGGAGGAGGAGGCGAGCGGCTTCGTGCTGGCCCTCGATCACACCATCGCCAAGCACCTGTGGATGCGCCGCCAGGAGCTCACGCGCGCGGACTTCGACGACACCACCGACCCCGACACGCGCGAGCTGTGCTGGGACGTCTACGACGCTCTCGACATCCGCTTGCTGGTCCCGATCCTGTTCGGAGTGGACCTGCTCGGCGTGCTCGCCGTCGGCCCGAAACTGTCCGGCGAACGGATCGGACCGGACGACCGCCAGCTGCTGCGTACGCTCGCGAACCAGAGCGCGATCGCGATCGAGAACGCGCAGGCCTTCGACGAGATCGCGAAGCTCAACGAAACGCTCGAGGCCCGCGTGGACGAACGCACGCGCGAGCTGCGCGAAACGCAGACCCAGCTGATGCAGAGCGAGAAAATGCGATCGCTCGGCCAGCTGGTGGCCGGCGTGGCGCACGAGCTGAACAACCCGATCGGCTTCGTGCACGCGAATCTGCAGCTGCTCGCGGGCTTCATCGAACGGCTCGTGCAGGCGCAGCTCCAACAGGGCGACATCGAGAAGCCGCGCGACGCCATCAAGAAGCTGCTGCTCCGCAGCCGTGAGGGCACCGAACGCGTCAAGAAGATCGTGCAGGACCTGCGTACCTTCTCGCGCATGGATCAGGCCGAGCTCGCGGACGCCGACCTCAACGAAGAGCTGCGGCGCACCCTCGGTCTGATGGAGCCCCGTTTCAAGGACGGCATCCGGCTCAGCTCGGATCTCGGCGCGTTGCCGTCGGTGCGCTGCTATCCAGCCCAGCTCAATCAGGTGTTCATGAACCTGCTGATGAACTCCTGCGACGCGCTCTCCGCCGGTGGCACCGTGACGGTGCGCACGCGCAGTACGGCCGGCGGCGTCACTCTCGACTTCGCAGACGACGGGCCGGGCATCCCGCCGCACGTGCGCGAGCGCATCTTCGAGCCCTTCTACACCACGAAGCCGGTCGGGCAGGGCACCGGGCTCGGTCTGTCGATCTCGCACGGCATCGTCGAGCGCCACGGCGGGCGGCTCACGGTGGACTGCCCGCCGGATGGCGGTACGGTGTTCCGCGTCGAGCTACCGCTCGTGGCCGTGCCGCCGGCGGAATAGGAGAAAGCATGCGACTCGGTCTCAACCTCGGTTACTCGGGCGCCGGCATGGCGCTGAACGTCGCGCTGGTGCAGCGCGCGGAAGCGCTCGGCTTCGACTCGGTGTGGAGCGCCGAGGCCTACGGCTCCGACGCGATCTCACCGCTGGCCTATCTCGCCGCGCTCACCTCGAAGATCAAGCTCGGCACGGCCATCATGCAGATGCCCGGGCGCACGCCGGCCCTGACGGCGATGACCGCGATGACGCTCGATCAGCTCTCGGGCGGGCGCTTCATCCTCGGTCTCGGCCCCTCGGGCCCGCAGGTCGTCGAGGGTTGGCACGGCGTGCCGTACGGCAAGCCGCTCGAGCGCACACGCGAGTACATCAGCATCGTGCGTCAGATCCTGGCGCGCGAGAAGCCGGTCGAGCACCACGGTGAGCACTACGACATCCCGAACTCGGGGCCCGGCACGAGCGGTCTCGGCAAGCCGCTGAAGAGCATCCTGCACGGGCGCAAGGATATGAAGATCTTCACCGCCTCGATCGGCGCAGCCGGCATCCGCACCAGCGGAGAGGTGGCGGATGGCGTGATTCCGGTCTGGATGAACCCGGCGCGCATGGACCTGATCCTGCCCTACGCAAAGGAAGGCATCGCCAAGGCCGGCGGCGGGAAGCGAGTCGAGGACTTCGCGATCGCGCCGTTCGTCAGCTGCCTGATCGGCGACGACCTCGAGCGCTGCCGCATGCCGGTGAAGTTCATGCTGGCGCTCTACATCGGCGGCATGGGTTCACGCGACAAGAACTTCTACAACGACTACGCCAAGCGCCTCGGCTACGAGGGCGAAGCGAAGCAGATCCAGGACCTGTACCTCGACGGGAAGAAGCAGGAGGCGGTGGCGGCGGTACCCGACAAGCTGGTGGACGAGATCGCGCTGGTCGGCCCCGCAGGCCGCGTGCGCGAGCGCGTCGGCGCCTGGCAGGCGTCGGGCGTGACCGACTTGATTGTCGGCGCCGGCCAACCCGAAGCGCTGGAGCTGCTGGCCGCCGCCGTCTAGCGCCAGAGCGCGCCAGAGCGGGGACGTTCGTCAAGTTGTCGCAGCGCATCTGCCCGATCGATCCGAGCAAACAACTTGACAACTTGACGAACGTCCCCGTTAGGAGGGCAGGAGTTCGCGGGCGGCGAAGCATTCGGGGCCGAGGGCGCGGCGGGCGGCTTCGAGCAGGCGTTCGAGCACGCGCGCGTTGGTCGGCGCCGACACGTCGTGCGCGCGTGCGAGTGCGAGGATGCGTTGGTGGTAGCCGTCCGCTTCGAGCGCGGAGCCGTGGCGCAGGCTCGTCCACACCTGGTTGTAGAGCGGCAGCGGCCGCGCGCTCGTGCCCCGCGCCAGCGCCTCGCGTTGGAAGCGGATCTCCGCATCCAGCGTGCGGTCGCGCGCATCGCAAGGCGTCGCGTTCACGCCCGCCGCGGCCAGCGCGTCGCGCGCTTCCTCGAGCAGACGCACCTTCAGCTCGACGAACTCGTCCGTCGTGTGATCCGGCCGGCGCACCAACGCGTTCGGCGCGCTCATCAGGTTGAGACAGAGCTTCAGCCACTTGTCGCTGGCGATCACTTCGGAGATCGAGACGTCCACGCCTGCGTGCCGCAGCAGCGCCGCGACGCCCTCCACCTCGGCGGAGCGGCCGCGCGGGTGGAGCCCGATCACGGCGCGTCCGGGCCGGTCGAGCTGGAGCCGCACGTGGTCGTCGGCGACGCGCGTCACGGTCTCCCGCCACACGCCGCCGATCACGCGCGGCACGAAGCGGGCGGCGACCTGCTCGCTGACCACGTCGTTCTGGAGCGTCACCAGCGTGTGCCGACCCGAGAGCCCGCGCGCCACGCCGGCCACGTCCGCCACGCGCGTGCACACGAAGACCGGTCCCGCCTCGGGATCGAGCGCGAGCAATGAGGCGCTGGCGCGCACGGCGAAGCCCCGTCGCGCGCCTCCCGCCGGGTCTTCGGCGACGAGGCCGCGCAGCGCCAACAGCCGAGCGGCTTCGGGGCGCCGCGTCACGAGCAGCACGCGCACCCCGCCGCGAGCGAGCCGCGCCGCGAGCGCGAGGCCGACCGAGCCCGCGCCGACCACGCTGGCCGCCTCGCTCATCGGCGCCGCCCGAGCACGCCGGCCCCGCGCTCGTCGCGCAGGCCGGCGCACGCGAGGGGTGAGCGCAGGAGCAGAGCCAGCACGAGCAACGGCGAGATGGCACGGCGCGGCACAGCGGGAGCATCGGAAACCGCCCGCGGATTTCAAAGGTCCCACGCCGCCCACATCCGGCGGCGCCCTTCCTCGTCGTCAGTCGCTGCGTCCCAAGGCTACGATCGCGCCGTGTCGCAGCGTGCCTTCGTCCTGATCGCGGGGGGTGGCATCGTGGGCACCGCGCTCGCCTGGGCGCTCGCGCGGCGCGGCGTGCGCGACGTGGTGGTCGCCGACCTCGATCTCGCCGGCGTGTACGCCTCCTCGGAGCTGAACGCAGGCGGTGCGCGCGCGACCTGGTGGCAGCCCGTCAACATCGAGTCCTGCCGCGTCACGCTCGACTTCTTCCGCGCGAACGCCGGCGAGTTCGGCTTCCGTGAGCGCGGCTACCTCTGGCTCTACGAGGACGCGTCGCTGTTCGCGACCGCGCGCGAGAAGCGCGCGCTCCAGAACCAGGCCGGCCTCGGCGTGGAGCTGCTGGCGCCTGCCGAGGTGAGCGAGCGCTTCCCGCTGCTCGACCGCGGGCTGGGCGCGCTGGTGGGCGCCACCTTCTCGCCGCGCGACGGGCTGGTGAACCCGAACGCGGTGCGCGCCTGGTTCCGGCGCGAGGCGCGGGCGCTCGGCGTGGTGTTCCGCGACCGCGACTACGTGATGGGCGTGCGCACCGCGCGCGTGGCCGGCCGCGGCGGCAGCCTGCGCCGCGTCGAGGCGCTCGAGGTGGTGCGCATCCGGCGCGGCGCGCCGGCCGACGCCTCGGGCGTGCTGCGCGAGATCCTCACCGCCCACCGCATTCCAGCCGAGGCCGCGGAGGGCGAAGAGCGCATCGAGTGCGAGGTGTTCGTGAACTGCCTCGGCGCATGGTCGGCGCTGCTGCTCGCGAAGCTCGGCGTGCCCGACGTGACCGAGCCGGTGCGGCGGCAGATCGCGCTCGTGGACGTCCGCCGGGAGGATCTCGCGCCCGGCATCGCACTCGATTCCCTCGGCATGATCGTGCTCGCGAGCGGCCTCTACTTCCACCCCGAGGGCCCGCACGTGCTGGCCGGCTACTCGACGCCCGACGAAGCGCCCGGCTACGACTTCGACTACGACGGCCGCGACTTCTTCGAAGGCGAGATCTGGCCACGGCTGGCCGAGCGCTCGAGCAGCTTCGAGCGCTGCGGCCACGTGCGCGGCTGGGCGGGCCTCTACGACGTGACGCCGGACTGCAGCGGCATCGCCGGCGCCGTGCGCGGCTTCGCCAACCTGTTCGAGGCGCACTCCTTCACCGGGCGCGGCGTGATGCAGTCCTACGGCATCGCCGTGGCGATGGCGGCCCTGATCGCGAGCGGGCGCTACGAGGGCGTGGACCTGTCAGCGCTCACGCGGGAGCGCTTCGACGACCCGAGGCGCTTCGTCACCGAGGATCTGCACATCTGAGAGATCAGAGCTCACTGCGCAGCGCTGTGTTCGCGGGACAGGGCAGGGAGGCGGGCGGAGGCATGGGCATGGTGCAGCTCGCACCAATCACGCAGCGCCGCCAGATACGTCGCGGCCAGCTCGGTTGCGAAGCGCCGCACCGCGAAGCGATCGAGGCTGCCGCCGAGCAGCGGGGTCTGGCTCGCGGTTGCGATCCGCAGGCGGAGCCGGGTGTGAGCGCCCATCGCGTCGGCGTCCGCGAGAGAGAAGAGCTCTTCGAAGCGAAACAGCCCGAAGCGCACCTGCGTGCGCAGCCTCTTTCCGGGCTCGACCTCGACCGTCCGCTCCTCCAGCACGACCGGCACGTCTTGCAGCAGGCAGCGCAGGCGCAGCAGCCGCCCCGGCGCGAGCTCTCCGGGCGGTGACTCGAGCAGCCGCTGCGCGCCCGGCCTCCAATGCAGCGCCTCCTCGGGCTCGGTGAGGGCGCTCCAGACGATGATGCGCGGGGCGCCCACCACCGTGGCCATCGAGAGCGTGATCAAGCCTGCCTCGCCGAAGGGATCATCCAATCTCTGCCGTTTCGGGGGAGGCCCGCAGTGACACGCCGGAACGTAGCCCCGCGAGGAGCGCACGTCAGCCTGCGAGCGTGACCAGCGGGGCGAGCCGGACGAGAGCCTCTTCCACGTCCGCGCCCGTGACATCGAGGTGCGTCACCGCGCGGAGCCGGTCCGCGCCCGGCCGGCCGAGCAGCACGCCGCACTCCCGCGCACGCCGCTGCAAGGCCGCGGCCGCCACGGTCCGCAGGATCACGATGTTGGTCTCGGGCGTGGCGCCGACCTCGAAGCCGAGCGCGCGGAGGCCGTCCGCCGGGCGCCGCGCGTTCGCGTGGTCGTCGGCGAGCCGCGCCAGCTGATGATCGAGCGCATACAGGCCGGCGGCGGCCAGCACCCCGGCCTGCCGCATGCCGCCGCCAAGCTGCTTGCGGATGCGGCGCAGCCGCTCGACCACGTCTTGCCCGCCCGCGACGACCGAGCCCACGGGCGCGCCGAGCCCCTTCGACAGACACACCGAGACGGTGTCGAAGGGAGCGGCCAGTGCGGCGGGGGGCAGGCCGAGCGCGACGGCGGCGTTCCAGAGCCGAGCGCCATCGCAGTGCAACGCGAGGCCCGCCTCGCGTGCGGCGGAGCTCACCGGCCCGAGCAGGTCGCTGGGGAACACCCGACCCGCGGCGCTGTTGTGTGTGTTCTCGATCGCGAGCAGCGTGGTCGGCGCATAGTGAACGTCCGTCGGGCGAAGCGCGGCTCGCAGCTCGTCGGGCGTGAAGATCCCGTCGCACCCGATCGTCTCGATCTGCAGCCCCGAGAGGGCCGCCGCTGCGCCGCCCTCGGCCCGCAAGATGTGCGCCTCGTAGGCCGCGATCACCACGTCGCCGGGCCGCGTGTGGACACGAAGCGCCGCCTGGTTCGCCATCGTGCCGCTCGGGAAGAAGAGCGCTGCCTGCTTGCCGAGCAGCGTGGCCACGCGCTCCTGCAAGCGGTTCACGCTCGGGTCCTCGCCGTAGACGTCGTCGCCCACCTCGGCCTTCGCCATCGCCTCGCGCATGCCGGGGGAGGGGCGGGTCACGGTGTCGCTGCGAAGGTCGATGCTGCGCACGGGCTCAGCGTAGCCGCGCGAGGTAGACCGCAGCGAGCTGACTTCCCGCGGGCGCCTCCTGGTGAATTGGAAGCCGAAGCCCTCCGCGCGCGGCGCGGCCCGAATGTGCCGAGAATCGCGTCGTTTCGGCCCTTTCCCCCTTGACTCGACCGGGCGAACCATCGACATTCGGTGCCCCGATCCGGCGCGCGGGGGCGTCGGACGAAACGAGCCCGGACCCGCTGGCAAAGGCGAGCGAGAGTTCGGCGTGGAGGTTCACAGTTCCATGGCAGCGAAGAAGAAGGCGGCCGCAAAGGGCGGCGATCTCATCATCTCGAAGTCGCGCACCAAGGCGGCCGCGAAGAAGTGCAACGTCGGTGGCGAGTTCTACGGGGCTCTCGACGCCGCGGTGCGCAAGATGATCGCGGACGCCGAGGGCCGCGCGACCGGCAACAAGCGCAAGACGCTGAAGGCAGTCGACCTCTAGGGTCGATCCGGATCCTCTGGATCCGTCGGGGCTCGCGGAGGCACTGCTTCCGCGAGCTCTTCGTCTGTGCGGCTGCGCACGACGACGTCGCGGTCGAGATTTGCGCCCACCACGAACAAGCGCTCGATCGGCATCAGCCGCAGCAGCGCCGCGGGCTCGAGGCCGTGCTCTCGCGCCAGATAGGCGAGTCCGAGGGACGCGACGTGCGCGGCCTTCTGCGTCGCGGCCGGCAGGCTCTCGGCGTCGCCCAGCGGCAGCTCGTCCGCCACCGCGACACGGTTGGCGAGCGCGACGAAGGCGAACAGGAGCGGCCGGCGCTCCTCCTCGTCTAGCGCGGCCAGCGTCCGAAACAGCAGATGCTCCGCGTCACCAGTGACCGGCAGCGACGGCATCCACACCGGCAGCGGCCACTCTCCCACCTCCAGCGTGCGCGTGCCGGTCGGCAGCCTCGCCATCTGGTCCGCCCGCAGGAAGGAGTAGATGCGCTTGGCGTCCTCGAGCGGCGGGAAGCCGAGATCCTGCAGCCGCCCATTGCGCCAGCGCAATGCCGACTCCTCGGTCTCGACCTCCAGCTCGGCGCTCACCGCCTGGAGCAGTCGGTGATAGAACCAGTACTCCTGCTGGAATAGCGCCGTGAGCAGACCGAGCACGTCTTCGAGGTCGTTCAGCGGCTCGCACGGAAACACATGGAACTGGCCGTCGATGGTCATTCCGCCCGACGGGACCTGGTCGGCTTCGTCGCGGCCGATGAGCAGCACGCGGATGCGCGCGCGCAGCGCGAGCACGAGAAGCTCGAAGTCGAGTGCGCGCACCGCGCGCAGCAACGTCTCGTCACCCGCGTCGGAGAACGCGGCCAGCCAGGCGCTGAGCCGGCGCGGATCCGGCACGAGCGCGTTCCACGCGTCGAGGTCGACTGCCGTCGCAATCTGCTCCTCGGTGGCGTGCTCGAGCAGCCAGCCAGCATCGGACAGGCCGATCGACTTCGCGATGAAGCACAGCTCGGCCGGCGGGATCAGCGGGATCACCTGCTCCGGAGCGCTCACCAGCTCGAGCAGCTCGTTGCGGCGGCGCAGCGGGCTCTCGCAGATCAGCGCGACTTGCTGCTCGGGCGGCAGCAGCGCGAGCGCGGCGCGGGCGGCGCTGCGGTCGCGTCGCGCCAGCTCGAGGATGCGGCGCGCGGCGGCGGGGAGATGCGGCGGCGATTGCACGGTCGCAAGGTACCCGCGCGCCCCGCCCCACGCTGGAGCATGTTACGTTCGCGGGCCATGAGGTCAGCAGGCCCATGCTCTTCCGGCTCTGGGCCTTCGTCGCGAGTCTCCCGCTCGGTGTGCTCGCGGTCCTCGCCTGGCCGCGCGGTCTCGGTGCCCTCGCCACCCTCGCGGCGTGCGGCGTCGCAGGCGTGTGCGGCGCCGCTCTGGCGTCGCTCGCTGCACGGCTCGGCGACAATGCGCCCGATCGGGCCGCTCACGTGGCGCGCGGCGCGAGCGCCGGGCTCGTCGCGCTGCCGGCCGCGGCCGCGGCCGCGTTACGGCTCGGGCCACCGGCTCGGATCTGGCTCGTGCTCACGTGCACGGCGCTCGCGCTCGCGCTCTGGCGCGCCAGCCGCGTCGCCAAGCCAGCACCCGGCATCGCCGGCTCGATCGCTGCCGGCGCGCTCGCACCCGTGCTGGCGGCGCTGCTCGTGATCTGCGTGGCCGTCGGCTACGGCTGGCTGGGCCCGATCTCGCCCGAGCCCGACGCCACGCTGCGCGCTGCCGCCTTCGACCTCGACAGCCGGGTGCCGTTGCGCGAGCCGAGCGCTTGCGGCTCGCGCCTGGCCGGGGTCACGGAGCTCGTGCGAAGCGGTGCAGCGCCGCGCCTCGGCGCCGACGGCGAAACCCTCTGGTACGAAGCACGCAGCGAGGACGGTCGCATCCAGGTGCACCGGCTCTCACCCGGCGGTGAGGTCGATTGCTGGACCTGCGCGGAGGCCGGCAACAATCGCCGGCCTGCGCCGCATCCGACCGGCTCGGGGGTGCTCTTCGACACCGACCGCTTTGTCTCGTGGCAACGCCCGGCCGACACCGAAGTGATGCTGGCGAGCGGCCGTGGCGTCGGCGGACCGCGCCATCCCTCGCGCCGCCTGACTTCCTCTCCCGGACCCGACGACCACGCCTTCTACGACCCGAGCGGGCGTGGCCTGCTCTGGACGCACGGCGCCGAGGGGCGCTTCGTGGTGCAACGTGCGGCGATCCTGAGCGGCCATGGCGGCCTCTTGCTCGGCGACCCGATCCCGTTGTTTCACGGGCGCGCGGCGTGGACGGCGCCGCTCGGCTGGTCGCCCGATGGGCGCACGCTCGTGGCAGCCTTCGGCCAACCGCTCGCGCCGCTGGCCGGCATCCAGCTCGACCCCGCCAAGGCCGAACGACGGCGCCTCGCGGGTGGCGTGCTCGCCGGCTCGATCTCCTTCTCGTCGGATGGGCGCGTGATGGCGCTGGCGTCCAGCGTCGGGGAGGGTGCGGTGCGGCTGGCGCCGAGCGCGCTCGGCAACGTGCTGGCGCGCTGGCCCCGCCGCCCTGAGCCGCGAGCTCGAGGGACGCGCATCGAGCTCGGCGACCCGGTCGGTCCGCTAGCGCAGCTCGAGCTGGGGGAGCTTTCGAGCTGGGGCGCACCGACCGGCATCGCGCTGCTGCCCGATGCGAGCGGTTTCGTGCTCGCACAGCGAGGGCCGCTCGGCGAGCGCATCGTTCGCGTCGCCCTCGAATGCGCCGGCGCCGCGCCGGCTATTCTCGGCCGCCGTGCCTCGCATCGATGAAATCCGCCGCGCTCTCGCGGGCTACGAGCCCGCGCTCGTGCGGCAGCGACGCGAGCGCCACGCCTCGGTAGCGCTGGTGCTGCGCGAGCTACAGCGTGGCGCAGAGATCCTGTTCATCGAGCGAGCGGAGAAGGCAGGCGATCCCTGGTCCGGCCACATGGCCTTTCCGGGCGGTCGGGTGGACCTGCCGGACGAGAGCCCGGAGCAGGCGGCCGTGCGCGAGACGCTCGAAGAGGTCGGCCTCGCGCTCGCGGGCGCCGAACGCCTCGGTCGCCTGGACGATCTCGAAGGCCGTCACGCGGGCCGTTCGCCCGGCATGGTGATCTCCGCCTTCGTCTATCACCTGCCGGAGGCGGCTGAGCTGGTGAAGCAGACCAGCGAGGTGCGCGACGCCTTCTGGGTGCCGCTGCGCCAGCTCGTCGAGCCGACGCGGCAGGTGCGCCGCGCCTTCCACGGCACCGGGAGCTTCGAGTTCCCCGGCATCGTGGTCGGTGAGCCCGACCGTCACGTCGTCTGGGGGCTCACCTACCGCTTTCTGGAGGTCTTCTTCCGCGCACTCGGCCGGCCGTTCCCCGAGCAGTGGGGCGAGATCGGCGAAGCGATGCGCGATCACCTCAAGCCGGCATGAGCGCGACGTCGAGCACGAGGCGCTCGGCTTCGCGTTCGAGCGCCTCGCGCAGCGTGCGCGGCTCCACGGCGTCGGGCAGCTCGATGCGGATCGCCAGCTGGTAGTGCGGAGCGCCGCCCTCGCCAGGGTGGCTCTGGGTGTCGAGCTCGACGATGTTCACGCCGTGCTCCGCCAGCACGCCGCAGATGCCGGCGACGATGCCGGCGCGATCCTCTCCGGCCGCCTCCACGCGAAACAGCCGCGTGCCCGGCGCCGGAATCGCCGGCCGCCGCCCGGCCGCCAGCTCGCGAATCAAGATCGTCAGCCCGTGGTCGCGCTCGAGCCGCTTCGAGCCGAGCGCCAGGCGATCGCCGGCATCCGCCGCGCGCGAGGAGCAGAGCAGGATGACGGCGAAGTCGGTGCCGAGGATCGTCATGCGCGAGTCCTCGAGGTTCGCGTCCGAGTCGAGCACGAGACGGGCCAGCTCGGACACCAGGCCGGGGCGGTCGCGCCCGATCGCCGACAGGATGAACCAACGCGTCATGGCATCTCCGGTTCCGAAGCTAGCCGACCTCGCCCGGCTCGTGGCCGGCGCAGCTCCTCACCGGCAGGGGTGGATAGCGCAGGTAGCGCGGGTCCTGGTCCGAGCGGGCGCAGCGCCAGAAGCGGCTGCCGCGTGCGCTCTGCTGGACGCGCGCATGGCGGCACATCCCGCACAGGCCGGCCTCTTGCTCGCCTCGCTCAGCCCTCGGCTCGGTCACGCGGACAACGTACAATGCGCGGCCGTGCCTGGCCGAAGTCCCATCCGTGCCCGCCTGGAACGCGTTCTCGCCCTCGGCGAGCGTTGGCTCGCGGAGCGGCTCGGCGAGCCCCCGCCGCCGGAGTGGTTCGCCCAGCACAGCGCCTTCCGTTGGGAAGCGCCGGACGGGCGCGGCCGCCTGCGGCCGGTGTCGCCAGCCGCCTTCGATCTGGACGAGCTGGTGGGTGTCGAGCGACCGCTCAGCGAGCTGCTGCGCAACACCGAGCAGTTCCTGCGCGCGTTGCCCGCGCAGCACGTGCTGCTGTACGGCGAGCGAGGCACGGGCAAGTCTTCCGCGGTGCGCGGGCTCCTCACGCGCTTCGCGCCGAGAGGCCTGCGGGTGGTCGAGGTGCGCAAGACCGATCTGCTCGAGCTGCCGTGCATCTTGGACGCGCTGCGCGGCGCGCCGTACCGTTTTCTGCTCTTCTGCGACGATCTCTCCTTCGACGAGGGTGAGCCCGGCCTGCGTGAGCTCAAGGCCACGCTCGACGGCGGGCTCGAGCCGCCGCCCGAGAACGTGCGCATCCTCGCCACCAGCAATCGCCGGCACCTGATCCCCGAACGGAATTCGGACAACCGGGCCGTGCACCTCGACGAGGACGGTGAGCTGCAACTCGGCGAGGCGCTCGAAGAGAAGCTTTCGCTCTCCGACCGTTTCGGCCTCGTGCTCGGCTTCTTCGGCTTCGATCAGGCCACCTATCTCGAGATCGTTGCGAAGCACGTCGAGCGGGCGGGCGTGAGGATGGATGAGGAGCAGGTGCGCCTCGCTGCGCTGCGCTGGGCGCAGGGGCGCGCGTCGCGCTCGGGCCGCACCGCACGGCAGTTCGTCGACGACCTCGCGGGTCGCCTGGCGCTCGAGGGAGGTCGATGAGGTGGCAGCCGCTTGCGCTCGTCCTGCTGCTCGCCGGGAATGCGGCGCTCGCACAGGTAGCCCCGCCCGAGGCGACTGACCCGCAGGCCGCGGGCGACGAAGCGTGGGAGGACGAAGACGACTGGCTCTTCGACACCGGCCCCGATGCGGCGGAGCGTGACGCGGTCGAGGGCTCGAACCGGTTCCTGTTCGGCTTCAACGAGAGCTTCTACGAGTGGATCGCCGATCCGATCGCGAGCGGCTTCGCCTGGGTGGTTCCGGAGCCGGGGCGGCGCGCCCTGCACCGCTTCTTCGAGAACCTGGAGACGCCGGCGCTCTTGCTCAGTGACGTGCTCCAGCTCGCGCCACTCGATGCCACCAAGACCACCTCGCGCTTCGCGCTCAATACCACGGTCGGGCTGCTCGGCTTCTTCGACCCCGCCGCTGCGATCGGCATCGAGAATCACCACACCGACTTCGGCGAGACGCTCGCCGTGTGGGGCACCCCGAGCGGCAGCTACGTGGTGATCCCCGTGCTCGGTCCGTCCACCGCGCGCGACACCTTCGGCCAGATCGTGGACGCGGCGCTCCATCCGGCGGCCTGGTTCGTGACTCCGGTTCCGCAGGCGCTGATCCGCACCAGCGGCGGCCTCAGCGAGTACGACGTGGAGCGGGAGCGCCTCGACGCGCTGCGCTCGACCTCGGTGGACTTCTACGCGGCGATCCGCAGCGCCTACCTGATGGACCGCGACGCGCGCGTCGCGCAGCGCCGGGCGGGCCGCTGGTGGGTCGATCGAGAGGAGGAGGCGCCCGCCGCGCCGTAGGGCGGGGAGCGCTATTGCGTCTGAAGCGAAGCCGGCAGCGTGCTCCCGGCGATCATGCCCGCCGAGATCTTTTCGTCGATCGAGACCACGAGCTTCTCGAAGCCGTCGCGCTGCAGCACGGCCGCGTACTCGGAGCGGCGCAGCGCCAGCTCGCTCACCGTGCCGTTCAGATACACGTCGATGATGCGCCAGCCGTCGCCGTTCTCGCGCATGCGGTAGTTGAGTGCGATCGGCGCCTCCTTGGGCGTCGTGACCTGCGTGTAGACGACCGCCGTGCCGCGCTGGCTCGGCTCGATCCTCAGCACGTCGAAGCTCTGGCCGGAGAAGCCCGTCATGCGCTCGGCGTAGGTGGCGACGGTGAGTCGGCCGAAGGCGTCCGTCCAGCGCGTCTGATCGGCCTCGCCGAGCCCACGCCAATGACGGCCGAGAATCTTCTCGGACATGAAGGGCAGGTCGTAGGCGGCCGCGACGGCCGGAGCGATCTTGGCGCGGCGCCCTTCGAGGCCGAGCGCGTCCGCGTTCTTCAGGCTGTCGATCAGCACCGCATACAGCTGATCGATGGGGGCGCGTGCGCCCGCCACGTCGGCCGCGCTGCCGATCGACGGCAACGCGAGAAGCAGGGCAACCACGAGTGTCCGGCTGATACGCATGGGGCCGGATAGTAGCGGGCGAGGGCGGGGCCGCTCTATCCCAGCACGAAGCCAGAGGTTGCTTCGGCGAAGCCTGCAGGGTTGTCCGTCATGACGGAGTGCGCAGCGCGGGGCACGATCGCGAGCTGCCCCTTCTGAAGCACGTCGTCCACCATGCGGTCCGCGATCTCGGGCGAGAGGATGTCGCTGGCCGCGCCGCGCACCACGAGGGTGGGGCATAGGATGCGCGCTAGCGCATCCCACAGACGCTTCGCCGTGTCGCGCTCGCCTGCCTCGCCCTCCGCTTCGCTCGCGCCCGGGCGACCCGCCATGAAGGCCGGGTCGGCCTTGCGCTCGTAGCGGCCGTCCGCGCGGCGGCGCAGCTCGTGCTGCGCCATGCGCCGCAGCGCGCCCTCGCTGCCGGCCGGGAAGTTGTGCGCCAGCACGCGCTCGTACTCCGCGGGGTCGGCGAAGCTGCCGTCGCCGCGCTGCATCACCTCCATGCGGATGCGCGTCGTGCCGCGCGGGTCGTGCTCGGGGCCGATGTCTACGATGACGAGGCCTGCCATGCGCTCCGGGTGCTTCGCCGCGAACAGCATCGAGGTGCGGCCGCCGAAGGAGTGCCCGACCAGCACGAGCCGCTCGATGCCGAGCGCCGCCGTGATGGCTTCGAGGTCGGCCACGTGGCAGTCGTAGTCGTAGCGGCGCTCGGGATCGTGGTCTGAGTCGCCGTGGCCGCGCAGGTCCACAGCGACGGTGCGGTAGTGCGGGGCGACCAGCGGGGCAAAGTCGTCCCAGATGTGCGCCTCGTTGCCGAAGCCGTGCACGAGCACGAGCGGCGTGCCGGCCTCGCTCCATTCGAGCACGTGGACCGAGAGGCCGTCGCTGCCGGGAAGACGTCGGGATCTGGGCTCCATGGGCGCCGATCCTAACTCGGATTGCTAGCGTGACGCCCTCGCCGCGGAGGTCCCCCCGTGCTGGCCATCGAGACAACCCCTGAGCTCGTTCGAAACGTCTACGCCACGCTCGAAAAGAACCTCGCGAGCGTGCGCAGGCGGCTGGGCCGTCCGCTCAGCTACGCCGAGAAGGTGCTGTTCGGCCACCTCGCCGACCCCGAGCGCCAGTCGCTCGAGGCCGGCGCCGCCTACCTCGAGCTGCGGCCCGACCGCGTCGCGATGCAGGACGCGACGGCGCAGATGGCGATCCTCCAGTTCATCTCGTCCGGCCGCGAAGAGACCGCAGTGCCGGCGACGGTGCACTGCGACCACCTGATCCAGGCGCACCAGGGCGTGGCCCAGGACATGCAGACCGCGCAGGTGACGAACCGCGAGGTCTACGAGTTCCTGCGCACGGCCTCGGCGCGCTACGGCATCGGCTTCTGGGCGCCGGGCGCCGGCATCATCCACCAGGTGGTGCTCGAGAAGTACGCCTTCCCGGGCGGCATGATGATCGGCACCGACTCACACACGCCGAACGCGGGCGGCCTCGGCATGTTCGCCTGCGGCGTCGGCGGCGCCGACGCCGTGGACGTGATGGCGGGCTTCCCCTGGGAGGTGCTGCAGCCGAAGCTCGTCGGCGTGCGCCTGACCGGCCAGCTCTCGGGCTGGACCGCGCCGAAGGACGTGATCCTCAAGGTCTGCGAGCTGCTCACGGTCGAGGGCGGCACGAACCGCGTGGTCGAGTACTTCGGGCCCGGCACGCGCTCGCTGTCGTGCACCGGCAAGGGCACGATCACGAACATGGGCGCCGAGCTCGGCGCCACCACTTCCATCTTCCCCTACGACGAGCGCCTCGAGCGCTACCTGAAGGCGACCGGCCGCGAGGAGCTGGCGGATCTCGCGAACCGACATCGCGAGCTGCTCTCTGCCGACCGCGAGGTCGAGGCGCACCCCGAGCGCTTCTTCGACCGCATCGTCGAGATCGACCTCAGCCAGCTCGAGCCGCACATCGTCGGGCCGCACACGCCGGATCTGGCGCGCCCGGTCTCGCGCATGGCGGCCGACGTCCGCGAGAAGGGCTACCCGGCGAAGCTGTCGTCGTGCCTGATCGGGAGCTGCACCAACTCCTCGTACGAGGATCTCTCGCGGGCGGCGGACGTGGCGCGGCAGGCCAGCCGGCACGGCGTCACCGCTCGGACGACGCTGTGGGTGACGCCCGGCTCCGAGCAGATCCACCAGACGATTCGCCGCGACGGCCAGCTCGACGAGCTGGCCGAGATCGGCGGCGTGGTGCTCGCGAACGCTTGCGGGCCGTGCATCGGGCAGTGGAAGCGCGACGACGTCCAGCCCGGCGTGGCCAACTCCATCCTCACCTCGTTCAACCGCAACTTCCCGAAGCGCAACGACGGCAGCGCCGACACCCAGGCCTTCATCGCGAGCCCCGAGATCGTGATCGCCTACGCGCTCGCCGGGCGGCTCGACTGGAATCCGCTGACCGGCGATCTCGAAGGCAAAGACGGCAAGCGCTTCAAGCTCGCTCCGCCCGCGCCCGCGCCGGAGCTGCCGCCGCGCGGCTTCGTCGCGAGCAGCGAGGGCTACCTCGCGCCGCCCGCCGAGCGTGCGCGCATCGAGGTGAAGATCGAGCCCGGCTCCGAGCGCCTGTCCTTCCTGGCGCCCTTCCCCGCCTGGGACGGCAAGGACTACGTGGAGCTGCCCATCCTGTTGAAGGCGAAGGGCAAGTGCACCACCGACCACATCTCGATGGCAGGCCCGTGGCTTCGCTACCGCGGTCACCTCGACAAGATCAGCGACAACCTGTTCATCGGCGCGACCAACGCCTTCACCGGCAAGACCGGCGCGGGCAAGAACGCCATCAGCGGCGAGCAGGGCATCCCGTTCCCGAAGATCGCGCGCGACTACAAGGCGCGCGGCCTCTCGTGGGCGGTGGTGGGCGACCAGAACTACGGCGAGGGCTCGAGCCGCGAGCACGCCGCGATGGAGCCGCGCTGGCTCGGCGGCGTCGCGGTGATCGTGCGGAGCTTCGCCCGCATCCACGAGACCAACCTCAAGAAGCAGGGCCTCTTGCCGCTCACCTTCGCGAACCCGGCCGACTACGAGAAGGTGGAAGAGGGCGACCGCGTGAGCGTGCTCGGCCTCGCGGCGCTCGCGCCGGGCAAGAACCTGCACGTGGCGCTGCACCACGCGAGCGGCAAGCGCGACGAGTTCGAGGTGCGCCACACCTTCAACGCCGAGCAGATCGGCTGGTTCCGCGCGGGCTCGGCGCTCAACGTGCTCCGGAGGTGAACGCTCGGGGGCTTCCGAGTGAGTGGATGAACTAGACCTTGACGCTTCGCTGGCGGAGCGGATAGGCGGGCGCGCGGATAGGCGCTCCAAGTGGCTCCTCGGCATTTTGCACCTACAGATCGACGCCCACGCCGTGGTAGGCCACGACCCATAGTGGCAGAGTTCTCGGCGACCGCCCTGGGCAGTACGGTTCGGAGCACGCTCTCCCCCGTCAACCGAGTGGTGCATGGTAGGATCCACGTCGAGGGGTGTCCGGTGCGGTTCAGAAGATCCGACTGGATCACCAGGACTGGGCGCGTCTTGCCGGGCCCCGTACCTCGGCGAGGATCGAGGTCGGCGAGATAGAGCCACCGGTTGCAGAAGGGCGAGCGGATCGAAAAAAATCCATTGTTGAGCCTTCACTCCATGCGTCGAAGTCGCTTCGGCCGTTGGAAGGTGACTCCGGATGATCATTCAGATTCTTGGTTTGATCGCTACCTCAGCATATCTCGGAATCCTGTCGGGACTGGGGGGGGCCGCAGGGGCAGGCGTGCCGTCGACGTCCCCCGACGGTGACCAGAGCCAAGCAATTTGCAGGTCTTGTGAAGAGACTGACGTGACTGGCGTCGTCCCTGCGTCAGACAGGATTCCAGAGTGGATCATCGGAACCTGGGTACTCGACTCGGCCGAGGTCAAATTTGAGATGGTGCTAAGCCCGAAAGGTTATGGGAGAATGACTCTGCTTGGTAGGCTGCTAACGTGTACTTATGAGATCTATGGGGACACTCTGATTGTTACAAGAAACGATGTCCCGATTCACTTTCGTCTGGATGCGGCCAAAAAAGCGATCTATACGGCGGGCGAAGCGGAGCTAAAGAAGAAGTAGTCATCACATTCGCTCCGAAGGATCGTCGAACGTCGGTTTAACGGACCGACCGGAGGTGAGATGAAGCGCGTACTGGTGGTCGTGTCGGTCATAGCGTTCTCCTTCGCACCGCGCGCGCAGTCGCAGGCAGATAGACTTCGATGCTCGGATGCCAGACTGTTCGCGAAAGGCACAGGCTCATTGCAGGCCGGGCGGATAGGCGCTCCAGTGCGACCAGGGCCTGCTGGTCGAAGGGGAATGGAGGATGCGATGACCCCATGAAACTTCGTTTGTCGTCCAGCGGGTGCGAAACCCGCCCGGCCAGGGGTGAGCCCGCCCGAGCCGGTAGCGAG
>Ga0247727_10003328_pt1 | contig 35627 bp, 37 predicted proteins | sample WisWelCaveWW1625_FD_202498 | JGI IMG/M metagenome (GOLD analysis project Ga0247727, IMG submission 202498) | Biofilm microbial communities from Wishing Well Cave, Virginia, United States - WW16-25 | ecosystem: Environmental > Aquatic > Deep subsurface > Groundwater > Cave microbial mat | place...
AGTTGCTCAAAAATTTTCATTTTTGCAAATAAACTCTCAACCCATATCGTCGTGGATACCACTAAAATCACGACTTTTACGCTTTTTTGAGGTTTATATACCGCGATGGCGCCGGAAAGTCGAAGGTCCGTAAATCGGCAATCGTCAAATCCCAGCGTCTTGGTGGCGTAATCAGTGATCTTTAATTTCAGCGGATCGGTTTTTGGGTTTAGCATTTCTTTCATGGTCAACGGAGGCGGCTATTTCTTGACTAACTTTTTATTCTGCGGATTCTTTAGATAATTTTGCTGACTGATAACATCCTCGCCGCTTTTTTGTTCCAGTTCTTTGCGGGCGTTGCCGGCAATTGACCCGCCAGCGACAGCCGATTGCTTATTCTGTTCCAACCCTTGAGAATTACGGCCTCGGGCGATCTTGGTTAAATTCATATTCTGACTCATTTTGACTCTCCTCCCCGGGCACGGGCGTGTACCCTTTATTTGTTTTGGGTAGATTGTTCCGCGGGAGAAGCAGGAACGCAATTATTGTGGTTTTGTTTTAGCATCGAACTATAAAAAAGGCAATTCGTTTTTCGCAAGACGAAGGACAGTGGCGGGATAAAAAAATTAAACGATGGTTTGTTCGGTGTCTTTATCAAAAAAGTGCACCTTGCTCATATCGAACACCAGGTCCATGTCGCGGTTAACTTCCGGACGATCATGGGCGCCCACGCGGGCCACAAAACTGTGTTTTCCCGTGTTCAAATATAGGTATACCTCCGAACCCAATGGCTCAACAACTTCGCAGGTGACTTTGACGGTATTATCCGGAGAAACAGAGGACGCGAATAATTTATCATAAATATCTTCAGCGCGGATCCCTAAGACCACTTCTTTGCCGTCATAGGCCGTCATTCGGTTATACATCTCTTCCACCAATTTGACCTGAAAATTACCTTCGTCAAAATAATATTTGCGTTCCTTCTTGATAATCCGTCCATTCATGAAATTAATCGGCGGCGAACCGATAAATCCAGCGACAAATTTATTGGCGGGTTTATCATAAACAGTGATCGGGTCGGCGCATTGCTGGATCTTGCCGTCTTTCATGACAGCGATACGGTCGCCCATGGTCATGGCCTCGGTCTGATCGTGGGTGACATAAATAAAGGTCGTCTGTAAACGCAAACGCAGTTTATGAATCTCAGTGCGCATCTGCACGCGCATTTTAGCGTCCAGATTGCTTAAAGGTTCATCGAACAGAAAAACCATTGGCTTGCGGACAATGGCCCGGCCCACCGCCACTCTCTGACGCTCCCCTCCGGAAAGTTCCTTGGGCCGCCGATTTAATAGTTTCTTTAAACCTAAAATTTCCGCGGCCTCATTAACCCGCCGGTTGATCTCGACCTTCGGATAACGCCGCAGGGTCAGACCAAACGCCATATTTTCAAAAACCGTCATGTGCGGATAAAGCGCGTAATTCTGAAAAACCATGGCGATATTACGGTCTTTGGGAGGAGTATCATTGACCACGCGATCGCCGATCCAAATCGTTCCTTCGCTGATCTCTTCCAAACCCGCGATCATACGCAAGGTCGTTGATTTCCCGCAACCTGATGGCCCGACCAGAACCAAAAATTCCTTATTCTCAACACCAAGGTTGATATTGTCAACGGCCTTGACCTCGCCTTTATAAAACTTGCTGACATTTCTTAAACTAACTTGTGCCATTCGCTTTCCTTTTAATTATACTTCCCATTCCCATTGGAATAACCGATCAGCCTATGCACCGTCCCCTTCATATCATTACGGTGGACAATCATATCAATAAGGCCATGCTGTAAAAGAAATTCTGATGTTTGAAATCCCTTGGGTAATTTCTGGCGAATCGTCTGTTCGATAACCCGTGGGCCGGTAAACCCGATTAAGGCTTTTGGTTCCGCCATAATCACATCGCCGATCCCGGCAAATGAAGCCATAATACCAGCCATAGTCGGATTGGTCAAAACAGAAATATACAAGAGTCCCGCTTCGTGATGCCGCGCCAGGGAGGAACAGGTCTTGGCCATCTGCATCAACGAAAGCACGCCTTCATACATCCGCGCCCCGCCGCCCGATCCGGAAACAATCACCACGGCTAATTTGTGTTCGGTGGCGTATTCGACAATCCGCGTGATACGCTCTCCAACGACAGAACCCATGGACCCCATGATAAACCGCGAATCCGTAACCGCCAGGGCAAACTTTTTACCGTTGACATTGCCGATCCCGGTGATGACCGCGTCTTTTAAACCGGTCTTCTTTTGATCCGCTTTTAATTTTTCTTTATAAGTCTTGGGGCCCTTAAATTCCAATGGGTCTAACGAGGTAATATTCTGATCATGCTCTTCGAATGTCCCTTCATCGACTAACAATTCGATGCGCTCCGGTGCCGTCAGTGATAAATGGTAATCGCATTTTGAACAGATATTCCAATGCTCTTTTAAAACTTTGGTGTAAAGAGGAGCCCCACACTCCGGGCATTTGGCCCATAGGCCATCGGGAATTTCCTTCTTCTTGACCTTAACTAAAGTATATTTCTCTTTACCGAAAAGGGCCATGATGTTCCCCTAGAGATAGCCAGCTCTACGCGTCCATCTTGTAGACTGTCAGGCCGGATAAGACCTTGGGATAGAAAAACGTTGTTTTGGGAGGCATGCGCTCGCCGTTCAGAGCGACCTCTTTGAGCTGCTGGATTTTGACGGGGTTCATAATAAAGCAGGCGTCCACCTGACGATTATCGACCATCGCGCAAGCTTCATGGACATCTTTGCTGTAAATAATGTCATCCGAATGAATACCCAGGCGATCAAAAACAAATGTTTTTAAAATGGTGGCGTCCAGCCGGCGGAATTCCTTGGAGCCGCCTTTGATATGTTCATCAATCAGGAGTTTGCTCTTCAAGCGCAACAGCCTGATCCCGTCATGTGTATACAAGCCAAAGGCGTGTTCATTTTGACCAGCCTTCTTTAAAAGAATCAGCAGGTCTTCCTTACTGCGAATCTTGTCAATCCTGAAATACTGCTCCAGGAAATCCAGCTTGCCGCGCATCTTCTTAATGACACGGTGAATAGGGAGAATCAATAAATCCCGGGAATCAATGTTCGTAAAATACGTCATAATATAATTGAATGGTTCCTGTCCGTTGGAGCGCGTCTTTTTTCGCAGCTTGACCCGGCGATATTCCAGCGCGACTTCATAGCGATGATGTCCGTCGGCAATGAACAGCTGCTGGCCGGTGATGGATTCCTTTATTTCTTCAATCAAAATCGGATCCTCCAAACGCCAAAGGGTGTGCCGGATTTGATCACCGTCAACAATATCAATAAATGGTTCCTGGGGAGCGACTTTCTGTAAAAAGGTATTCTCCACTTTCTTCTCTTTATCAGAAAAGCAGACAAAGATAGGACTGCAATTTGACTTGATATTGCGCCAGAGCCGAAGCCGGTCTTCTTTGGCCTTGGACTGGGTATTCTCATGAGGAAAAATCTTGGATTCTTCCTTATCCTGTAATTTCATCAAACCGATAAATCCAATCCGATTAAACTTCTGGCCGTGGACAAGATATTCCTGTTTATAGTAATAAAGACATGGTTTAGTGTCTTCCGCCAGAATCCCTTTTTTAAACCATTCTTCAAATGTCTTCTTGGCCCGCGTGTATTTATTATTATAACGGTCGTCACTGCTCTTGGCCTGCCCCAAGAGGATACGAATAAAATTATTCGGGTGGGCATTATGATAACGGATCTGCTCTTCCGTGGAAATCACATCATACGGTGGACAAAGCACCTGGGAAAGGTCGCTGATTTTCGCGCGATCGTAATAAATTGCTTTAAAAGGTTTTATTTGGGCCATTGTGATGCTTCCTTGAACAGAATGATATTAAATATCCAAAGGTCCAAAACTGTGTTTTCGGTCCTTGGAATAGTGTAGATAATAGCAAAATAACGGTGGACTGGAAACCAAAATCTTCAGAAAGTTAACCGCACCCACACGATGACGAACAGCCATGGGAACCTGATTTGGGAGAGGCTTTGGGAGACTCCTTGGAAGATTCACTGGCGGCCGGGACTTTTCTTTTATAATCCGTCTCGTAAAATCCACTGCCTTTAAAAATAATCCCGCTACCCGTACCGATCAAACGTTCCAATTTTTGCTTTTTGCATTTGGGACATTTGGTTAAACGGGCCTCGGTCATAGATTGGAGGATTTCCAGAGTATGACCACAAGCGGAACATTCGTATTGATAGGTTGGCATAATCCTGTCGCCTCTTATTTAAAAACCTTCTTCAATTTATCCGTAAACGAATCCTGATCGCCAAGATTCTCTTCCCCGCTTATTTTCGCGTATTGTTCCAGCAAACTTTTCTGTTCATTGGTTAAACGTTCGGGGACCTGGAGCATCACCTTGATAAATTCATCCCCTGAAGATGTGCCGCGCAGCGACGGCATTCCCTTGCCTTTTAACCGGAATACTTTTCCGCTTTGGGTGCCGGCGGGAATCTTCATCGACACGTTTCCGTTAAGAGTGGGAACAGAAACCTCTGCGCCTAAGGCCGCCTTTACAAAATTCAAAGTCAATTCCATGTAAATATGATCGCCCTCCCGCTGAAAAGTTAAATGTGGGGTAATATGAATATCAATATAAAGGTCGCCGCGCCCCTGACTGCCGGCCTCGCCTTCGCCGCGAACGCGCAGTTGTGAAGTATTGTCCACCCCCGCCGGGAATTTGACTTCAATATTGCGGGTGACGCGTATAGTGCCTCTCCCCTGACAATGAGGACAAAATTCTGTAATGACCTTGCCTTCTCCGCCACATTGGCTGCAGGTCTGGGCCATGCGAAAGAAACCATTGGACATCACCACCTGCCCTTGTCCCCGGCAGGCGGAACATGTTTTGGGTTTGCTCCCGGGCTTAGCGCCGGTCCCCTGACATTGATCACATAAATCATTGCGTGGTACTTTGATGGTCTTGGTTACCCCGCGATACGCTTCTTCAAGGGTCAGATCAACTTCATAAGCAATATCCCTCCCGCGCCGGGCCCGCCTTGTCCGCCGAGATCCGCCCCCGGAACTTTCACCAGAGAGATCTCCAAAAATCTGATCAAAAATACTGTTACCGCCACGCGAACCCAATCCAAATTCACGCAATCCCTCAAAGATACTGCTAAAATCCGCGCCTTTGAAAATGTCCTCATAGGTATATTGCTGATCAATCCCCTGATGACCGTGTTGATCATACATTGAACGTTTCTGCGGGTCGGATAAAACCGCGTAGGCCTCAGAGATTTCCTTAAATTTCTCCTCAGACTCTTTTTTCTTTTCCTGAGGAACCCGGTCGGGGTGATGGGACAAAGCCAAAGACCGATAGGCCTTTTTTATCTCTTCGATACTGGCGTCCTTTTTGACGCCTAAGATTTCATAGTAATCCTTTTTCATTTACTTATTTATCACTCTCGGCCTTAAAATCCGCATCAATAAAATCATCCTTGGCCTTGGACTCTTTTTTATTTTCCGCGCCGGATGCGCCGCCATTCCCTGGTTCAGCACCGGTTTGTTCATGGGCATTGGCTTTACCAGCTCCCTGGGCGGAATGCTGACTGGCGGTGGATTTATAGATCTCCTCGGCTAATTTATGGCTGACCTTTTGCAAGGATTCCATCGCCGATTTAATTTTTTCGTGATCTTTAGTCTTGATGGCTTCTTTTAAATTGTTTAATTCTTGGTCAATCTTCTCTTTGTCCGAAGCTGAAACCTTGTCCCCGTATTCCTTAACGGATTTCTCTGTTGAATAGACCAGGCTGTTGGCTTGATTTAAAAGCTCAACCTCCTCTTTCCGTTTTTTATCTTCATTGGCGAATTTTTCAGCTTCTTTCACCATCTTCTGGATTTCTTCCTCAGATAATTTTTTGGGAGCCGTAATCTTGATAGATTGCTCTTTGCCGGTACCTTTGTCTTTCGCCGCGACATGGACCAGACCGTCGGCATCAATATCAAAGGTCACTTCAATCTGCGGAACCCCGCGCGGCGCCGGAGGCAGGCCGACTAAATCAAAACGCCCTAATTCCGTATTATCATTGGCCATTTGCCGTTCCCCTTGAAGGACACGGATCGTTACCGCCGGTTGATTCTCTTCCGCCGTTGAAAATGTCTGGCTTTTTTTGGTCGGAATGGTTGTATTCCGTTCAATGAGTTTGGTAAACACTCCACCTAAGGTTTCAATCCCTAAAGACAGCGGCGTCACGTCCAGAAGCAACACCTCTTTGGCTTCACCTTTAATAATCGAAGCCTGAACCGCCGCACCCAAGGCGACGCATTCCATCGGGTCAATACCGCGCTCAATGGTCTGCCCGACTTGATTTTCCACAAACTTCTGAACAATCGGCATGCGGGTAGGCCCGCCGACTAAAATCACTTTGTCAATTTTGACATCCTTGCCGGCTTTGCCGGAGGCGTCTTTAATGGCCTGAACTACCGGGCCGCGGCAGCGGTCGACAATTGGGCCGATGAGGTCTTCTAACTTCGCTCGATCGATGGTCATCGTTAAATGTTTCGGGCCCGTGGCATCCGCGGTAATAAAAGGAAGATTAACATCCGTAGAAACAGTACTGGACAGTTCAACCTTCGCCTTTTCGGCGGCCTCGCGCAATCGCTGAAACGCCATCTTGTCATTTTTTAAATCAATGCCAGATTCCTTTTTGAACTGGTTGATGATGTGGTCGATAAGGACATTATCCATGTCCGTACCACCCAGCTGAGTATCACCGCTGGTCGACAAAACTTCGAACGTCGCGGCCTTATGCGTATCGTCCCAGCCCATTTCCAAGATGGTAACGTCCAAAGTTCCGCCGCCTAAATCGAAAACCATAATCTTTTGTTCTTTGCCGGCTTTATCCAAGCCATAGGCCAAGCAAGCGGCGGTCGGCTCATTGATAATTCTCAAAGCCTTCAAACCGGAAATCTCAGCGGCATCTTTGGTCGCCTGCCTTTGATTATCATTAAAATAGGCCGGGACTGTAATCACGACCTCTTCAACTTTATCGCCAAGATATTTTTCGGCATCGGCCTTAATTTTTTGCAGAATAAAAGCGCTGATCTGTTGCGGAGAATATTCTTTCCCAAACACCTTGAATTTGTGGTCCGTTCCCATTTTCCGTTTGGCTGCGTAAATCGTGCCTTCGGAATTAATGGCCGCCTGACGCCGGGCCGGTTCACCCACTAAACGCTGACCGTCTTTGGTGAAAGCCACAAACGATGGAAAGGCCTTGCCTGAAGCTACTCCAGCACCTTCGGCGGAAGGAATAATCACCGGCCGCCCGCCTTCCATGACCGCGGCAGCCGAATTCGAAGTTCCCAAATCAATCCCAATAACCCTAGCCATTTTACTCCCCCTCTGTTTATAATTTTAATGTTCCGCCGGAATTTTCCTTGCCGGCTTATTGATTTTTAGAATTTTGCGATTCTTCTTTTGCGGTCTTCGCAGTTGCCACCTTAACCTTGGCGGTGCGCACCACCCGCTCGCCCATCATGTATCCTTTTTGAAATTCTTCGATGATGGTTCCTTCAGAGACCTCATCGGTCTCCTGGGTCATCAAGGCCTCATGACAATGTGGATCAAACTTCCTTCCAATGGTCTCAATGGCCTTGACATTATTTTTCTTGAGCATGTCATAAATCTGCGTCATCACCATTTCGGTTCCTTTTAAAAAGGCCATGTAATCCTGATGATTGGCCTTGGCCGCTTCAATGGTTCGTTCCAGATCATCAACCGCAAAAAGAAACTGCTGGATAATCCCTTCATTGGCGTATTTGATAAATTCAAGCTTCTCGCGTTCCATTCTTTTGCGCACATTATCAAATTCGGCCTGAAGTCGCAGATACCGGTCTCGGCCATCGGCGATTTCTTGTTTCATTTTCAGATATTCCGACTCTTTGAACGGAATAATCTTCTCATGAGCATGTTTCGCACTATGTTCTTTTGCTTTTTGCTTCTCCGGTGCCGGAGACGAGTTCACCACAGGCGGTTCTTGCCCTGATTCGTTTAATTCGTGCGCTTTTATTTCTTTATCTTCTAACATAAATCTGTCCCATTAAACCATTTCACTAATCAAGTCCGAAAAATAATCTAATGTTGAAACCACCCGCTCGTAATCCATCCGTGTCGGGCCCAAAACAGCCAGGCGTCCACTGGGGCCGCCTTTCTTGCTATAACAGGAAACAACCAGCGAACAATTATCAATATCGGCACAGGCGATTTCTTGACCGATAAAAATTCCGATTTTTCTTTCTAAATTGCGGTTGATGACCTCCAGAAGCCGATCTTTTTCTTCCAACATACTTAAGATATACCGGATGCGTACGAAATCGTGAAATTCTGGGAATTCCGCCACGAAACTCGTTCCCCGGCAAAATATTTTATCCGTCCGGCCATCGACCGAGATAATACTGGTATAATGAGTCATATTCGAAATAACTTCTGATGTCTTCGTTAAAATAGCCTCGAGTTCCCGCATTTTCTTGGTGTATTCCGACTGAATCCGATTTTTTTCCGCTTCCAAAAGTTTAAGTTCATCCATAAGATGATCTACGTAATAACGATAGCCGTTTTGCGTGGGAATGCGCCCAGCTGAGGTATGCGGATGGGTCAAATAACCTTCTTCCTCGAGTTCGGATAAGATGTTGCGAATCGTCGCGGAACTCAGATCCGGAAAATATTCCTCCGTAATAAACTGAGAACTCACCGGTGATATGCTTTGGACATATTCATCGACAACGATGGAGAGAATCCTGTCTTTACGTTCCTGATAATCCGGTTTGCGTGGAGTCACGGGCTACTCCTTTTTACTGGGTTTATTGACGTTTGTACAACCAACATTAATAATTTTAAGATGACAAACGTCGAGATACTGACTACAACTATTAATGTTAGTTCAGAAAAGGTCAGTAAATCGGTTAGCACTCTTAAATCAAGAATGCTAAGGGCGTATTATAACAAAAACGGTTTTCTTGTCAACCGCCAGGCTCTTGCGGCTCCGGCGGCTTCTTGGTAGCACTTGAAGTAGCTGAGCGCTAATTTTTTGCCGAAAAAAATTTAAACCACCTTCACATCCTGACCACTTCCTTTGATATTAATTTCCATCTCCAAAATCACTTTAACTCCACTGATGTTGACATGCTTTTCTTCCATTAAATAACTAACATAGTTTAACTGTGTTATCTGGACTTGGGAATAGCAACGGGTTTTCTTGCCGATACGCTGGGGGGAAACCACTCCCATCTCATCAAGCTTTCTTAAAGTCCAGATGGGGATGCCCAGTTTCTTGCTCACCACCCCGATTACAAAAAGCGGTTCTTCAGGGTTGATTGCGATGTCGAATTCCTGGGTGGGTTTCTTGGCCATACACTACATCTCCTTGACTCGTAAAGAATATATAATAATCAAATTTTTTTGTCAAGTTCTAATTATTAAAATAATTAGTTTATCTAACTATCAAAGCAATAAAAAAGGCGTCCTCAAAGGAACGCCTGATTAATAATTAATTTACTTTTCCCTTCTCGCCTTATACCTTTCTGCGAGCTTGGAAGAAATCGCCAAATAAATTAAAGAAATCGTTAATATAACAATCAGCTGGATCATATATATCACCAAGGTAAGTATAGAATATATAAAAAAAAATAAAAAGGATATTAATGCGGGATTGAGAAACCGTTTTCGGAGAGCTGAAAGATATTCTACTGGAACTTCTTAGCTATCTTCTGGGGGATACTCGCCTGGACATGAATGGAGTTGGCGGAATATTCTATTTTATGAACCTGACCTTCCTGGTGAAGTAGATTCACTAAATCCATCCGCCGGATGGGGATTTTAATATCGATTTCCACAATCAATGGAGATAAAAAATCAATGATTCTTAGATTTAGCGCCGGAAGATTATCACCGGTTAAAGCCGATATGCATACCGCATTTTCAAAATTTTCTGGAATGTGCTTTAGAGAAACCTTATCCGTGACTTTATCGATTTTATTGAGCACGGTAATAATCGGCTTCTCATGGGCTCCCAATTCCCTTAACACCAATAAAACAGCCTCGCTAAGCTGCTGAAACCGCGGATTGCTCACATCCAGCACATGCAATAATAAATCGGCCTCCACCACTTCCTCTAAAGTCGCCTTAAACGATTCAATAAGGTGATGCGGCAGTTCATACATGAATCCAACCGTATCCGAGAGGACAATTTTTTGTTTGTTGGACAAAGTATATTGCCGGCTCAAAGGATCCAGAGTCGTAAATAAACCATCGTGCGTTATCTGATGGGCGTCGGTCAAGGCATTAAGCAAAGTTGACTTACCGGCATTCGTATAGCCGACCAGGGCCAGCCCGGGAACTTTTAATTCTTTTCTTTTATGGCGTTTGACGCTGCGATTCGAAGTAATGTCCTGCAATTCGTGTTTTAATCTTGTGATTCTGTCAGTAATGCGGCGCCGATCAATTTCTAATTTAGTTTCACCTGGCCCAACGGTCCCGATACCGCCGCCTAATCGGGATAATTCCGTTCCATGGCCGACTAAACGCGGCAAAAGATATTCCAGTTGGGCGAGCTCCACCTGCGCCTTACCTTCTTGACTTTTCGCGTGGCGGGCGAAGATATCTAAAATCAATTGGGTCCGATCAATAATCCGTGTCCTAATTTCCTCTTCAAGATTCCTCTGCTGGCTTCCCTTTAAATCATGGCTGAAGATAACGGTATCAACCGGCTTTAAGGAACAGATCCCGGCAATCTCTTCGACTTTTCCCTTACCGATAAGGAATTTGGCGGTCGGCTTATCGCATTTGCAGATCACCCGTTCGATAACATGCCCACCGCAGGAGTTAACAAGCTCTTCTAATTCATCCCCCACGTCTTGGACCGACCACGTATCTCTTTCGTGAAAATCAAGCACCACCAGCAAAACATTCTCTTTATGGTTCACTTTTTATCTCCTCTAATATTTCGGAAACGATTTGGGCCGTGGTTTGATTTTTACCAATCGTTATCCATTGAATCCGTTTATCTTTGCGAAACCACGTCAACTGCCGTTTGGCATAATGACGAGTATTTAGTTTCATTAAATACCTGGCCCGATCAAGATCATATTCGCCTTTTAAGAATCCACCCATTTCTTTAAGGCCCAAAATACTCTTCGCTGTTGAGCTCAATTTCAGAGAAAGCAGTTTTCTGATTTCGTCAATCAACCCCTCATCCAGCATAACCTCAACACGCTGGTTAATCAAATCATAAAGCTGTTGTCTGTCCCGGGTGAGAGCGAAAATTTTAATGTCGAATTTTCCCCACAGGCCGCGGCGATTTTTCTGAAGTTCAAAAATCGGCTTTTTCGACGTCAAACATACCTCCAGCGCGCGGATGATCCTTTTCCGATCATGGGAATGAATCTTACCGGCGGCGTGCGGATCAAGCTGCTGCAATCGTTCGTATAAAACCTGATTACCTTTTTGTTGCCCTTCCTCTTCTAATTTTTGCCGCAGACGTTCATTTTTCTTAGGGCCCTTAAAAATTCCATCTAATAAGACCTGCATGTACAATCCGCTGCCCCCGACAATAATGGGAATCTTATTTGCTTTATGAATTTTACTAATCGCCGCGACAACCTTCCTTCTGAAATGGGCCACATCAAACTCTTTAATCACCGACACCACATTAATCAAGTGGTACGGGATTCCTTTAAGAATTCTTTCAGAAGGTTTATTACTAACGACATGAATCTCTTTATACACCTGCATGGAATCGCAGGAAATAATTTCGGCCTTTAACTTTTTTGCCAATAATAAAGAGACCTCAGTCTTCCCGACACCCGTGGGCCCGACAATAAAAATAATTTTCTTTGGCATGAATTACGGATAAATACTGGCAGGATAGCCAAGTCTGGATAGTTTGGACTTTAAAGCGATGGCTTCTTTAAGCGAGGCGAATTTACCAACCCTGACCCGAAAAAACTGGGCGCCATCTTTGTCCGTCGTTTCGACGATATAGGTATATTCGCCTTTATTCTGCAGTTCGCCGACCAATTTTTCCGCTAATTTCCGATCCAGAAAAGCCCCTACCTGAACGGAAAAATATTGTTTCTCTTCCAAAAGCTGGCGGGCGATATGCGTCTCCAGACTTTCAGGAAATTCGGTTAAAATTTTATTTAAATAGGTTGCGGCTTCTTTCCATTGCGCCAATTTAAAATTAGCCCGCGCGATTTTCAAATAAATGAGACTTAAGAATTCCGACCGGGGACTTTTGGAAAGAATCCGCTGGGCTTCCGCCAATGCTTCCGGGTATTGTTCGTTCAACAAAAAAGTGTCGGCCAAGCCAATGGAAGCCTTATCATAAAAAGTCCCTTTATCGGCGGCCGTTTGCAATTGTTTAAAGGTTTCCTTCGCTTGCTGATAATGGGCCAATCGAAGCTGACTTAACCCTAAATAATAAAGGGCCTCGTTAAGATTTTCTTTGGCTGGGTTGCTTTTAATATATTCCTGGGCCAGCATCTCGGATTTGGAATAATCTTCTTGAATGATGGCGGTTTGGATATCCGTTAAAGCGGCGCTGGCATAGCCGCACAGAAAAAGAAAAGTCGGGATAAAAAATAATAAACCTGAAATAAAATTCCGCGGTCTATGCATGGGGGGTATCATAGCAAAAATGAATTCCTTTTTCCAGTTATCCCTTCAACGCTTCTTCTAATTCTTTAATCAGATCTTTCGCGGTCTCCAATCCAACAGAAATGCGAATCGTTTCCTTGGTCATGCCCGACGCTTTGAGCGCCTCTTCGCCCATTGAGGCGTGGCTCATGAACCATGGTGGCTCGATCAAAGATTCCACGCCACCCAATGATTCGGCCAAATTAAAAAGATTCATTTTGCTAAAAAACTTTTCAAATGAAACTTTTTTCGTATTCAACTCAAAGGACACCATGCCGCCGAAACCTTTCATCTGTTTTTTGATGAGGGCTTGCTGCGGGTGACTTTTGAGACCCGGGTAATAAACTTTTCTGACGTTGGGATGCTTTTCTAAAAATTGAGCGATCTTTAACGCATTGGCCTGATGGGCTTCCATTCGAGGCGATAATGTTTTAACGCCGCGTAAGACCAGCCATGCATCAAACGGCGATTCGGAAACACCCAAAGCGTTAACCAGGTAGCGGATCTTTTCGCCAAGCTCTTTTGTTTTATAAACGATCGCGCCGCCCACCACATCGCTGTGGCCGTTAATATATTTTGTCGTTGAATGAACAACTATATCGGCACCGAATTCAATTGGCCGTTGAAAATACGGCGAAAGAAACGTATTGTCCACGACACTAATGAGTTTATGCTTGCGGGTAATAGCGATATTCGCTTCCAAATCAATAATATTTAAAAGCGGATTCGAAGGCGTTTCAATCCAGATCATCTTTGTCTGCGCCGTGACGGCCTTTTTGACCTTTCCCACGTCGCGCATATTCAGATAGGAAAATTTGTACCCTTGTGGCTCCAGAACATATCGGAACAACCGATACGTGCCGCCGTAAATATCATCGCCGGTAATAATATGATCGCCGGGTTTACATAAAAATAACACCACGGTCACGGCAGCCATTCCCGTACAGGTCGCCGAACATCCCGCCCCGCCTTCAAGCGCGGCAATGTTTTCCTCAAGCGCCGCGCGCGTGGGGTTACCCGAACGCGTATAATCATAACCCCGGCTTTTGCCGATGGCATCAAACCGGAACATCGAAGTCGGATAAATCGGCGTGATGACGGAATTATACGCCTTGTCTTTATTAACGCCTGTAAAAACTGATTTCGTTTCGAATTCCATAGTGATCTCCCTTATTTATCGATTGCTCACAAAAACAAACCCCAAAAATTTTCCGGTTTGTGGATCCTTTATCTGCGAAGTCATTTTTATTTTCTCTTCTTCACTGCATTCGTCCTCAAATTTGACCGCCAGTTTCCAAGTGGGCTTGGAACGATTATGAACCTTGGACACCGGTTCTTGCCCTAAGAAACATCCCTTCGTAAAAGAAACAAATTCTTCTTCAGCGACATTTAATATCATTTCAGCCTGATAATCAACGCCATGCATCGGCAGGCAATTCTTCAGACGAAATAACGTGAATTCCTCATCAGAAACGCTGTTAGGCAAATCTTGTTTGGTCGCTATCAATTGCCCAACGCGTTGGGGAATAACAAAAATATCTCCTTCAAGTAAGGGCGGTTCATGAACCGCCCTTACAAAAGAATTGTCCAAATCATAATATACACAATAATCCTCTTTGGTGACTTGGGCTTTGCTTAAACGAATATACCTGTCCAAATGCTGCATCAACGGCTCATAATATTTCGATTCAATAATGACAAAGACCAGATCATCGTTGACCTTCAATTGGTCAAAGGTCGCGATGATTTTGCCGTACATATCTAAAAAAACGTTTTTAGGTTTATCAATGGTGTTTGCTGAAATACCGTTTAAAAAATTGACCGAATTATTGCGGGCGCTTAAAACCGCCTTGTCCAATCGAAAGATTTTTCCAGACATGATAGCCGGTATTATAGTGGAATTTACTGTTTAAAGAAATAATTTTGATTCTCACCACGGGATCTCTTTACGATCGCGGAAGAATTTGCCGCGAGGGCCATTATCCGGTAAAATCGCCAGCCAAACGGCGGTATCGGCGCCCTCTTCGACCGAGCGCGTGGCCTCGGATCCACCCATTTCGGTTTTAACCCAACCCGGACACATACTATTGACCAAAATATTTTTATCCTTTAATTCCGCCGTCCAAATCCGCGTCAGGGCGTTGATGGAAACTTTCGAAAGCCGATACCCGGTGTAACCACCACCCATGTCCGACAGCTGTCCCATGCCGCTGGACAAATTAACAATGCGGCCGTAATTATTTTTTTTCATCAAAGGCACCAAGGCCTGACACAATAGAAGAGGCCCATAGACATTTGTTTCCATGGTCTTTCGAATCGTTTCGACTTTTGTTTCAAGAATTCCAGAATAATTCACGTCATCCGATTCGCGGTCGATTAAAATCCCGGCATTGTTAATCAGAATATCGCAACGACCGTAATCCTTTTTTATTTTTTGGGCGAACCGTTGAATGCTCGCCGCGGACGCAACATCAAGCTCTTCAAAGCGGACCGGCAATTCTTTTTTTTGCAACTCTTCACAGGCCTTCAAACCCTTTTTCTCATCACGGCTGGTCAGAATCACCAGAATATCTTTCTTACGGGCCAATTGCCGGCAGATTTCAAAACCTATCCCGCGGTTGGCGCCGGTCACAACGGCAATTTTTTGAATATTTTTCATGGCAAAATTTTGGCTAACTCAATAACCAGCCAATTCGACAAAAATTTTTTAGACATTTAGGCTGAGGATTCTCGCTTTTTGAATATACTCTCGAAATCTATCATCTTCCGGCGCTAACCTCAATCCTTTTTCCCAGGTCTCGATCCCCTCTTCAAATCTATTCTCATTGCACAGCATAACCCCATAAAATAAACATATCTCTATATTTTGAGGATAAATCAGCTGGGCATCGGACAATAACGTTAAGGCCAGATGTTTAAATCCCATGTCATGCATCAGATAACTTAAAGAAAGAACAGATTCCCCACTTTTATCTACCTTAAGAACAAGTTGCACAACCCTGTTAAAATCTTTGGGGTTATTTTGCTTTAGGTATAACAAGGCGAGTTTCACCAGCATGCCGCTTCTCCCTTGTGAATCGGGTGACCTGAGCAGCAAACTCCGCTCGAGCAAATCAACGGCCTTGCCATCTTGTTTTGTCATAAAGTAAAGATCCACCAGGTTCAATATCGCCATCGTAAATGTCGGAGAAAGATGAATAGCTTGAAGGAATGATTTTTCCGCTTGCTCGTAATTATTCTCGGTGACAAACAATGTCCCCTGAGTATTGTACGCTTTATAGTAAAAAGGCTCCACCTCCAAGGCCTTTAAAATATGATCTTTCGCTTTCTTGATTTCCTTTTTATTCATTAAGATTACCGCCATGAAATTATGAACCTGATACGCGTGATAGCCCGTCGTATCGAGAATTTCCTGATAATATCGCATCGCCTGATCATATTCCTGCCGATTCCCATGAATTTTCGCCAAAATCATCATCGGGATAGGATTGCTCGGGGTTGATCTCAACCAGAATTCACAATAACTTTCTTCTGTCTTGGCGATCGCGTTAAAGCCCCGTGTTTGCAAAAGCAATGCACAAATAATAATCCCAACCGCAATGTAGTTTAACCGTTTGTTAACGCGGGAATGCATATGGTCCACGGCAAAGGCCATAAATAAAAAGGCCCCGATGGCTGAAAAATAAAACCAATACGGTTCAATCAAAAATCCCAGCGGCGGATTGCCCAACATGGCCAACGGCATCACTGAAAATCCAATCAAAAACCAAATCAAGGCAAAGCCATAAAGAGATCTGGCCTTCCCCCATCGCCATACCCAAACACCTACGCCTACAATACTCGCAAAGGATAAAACATTCCAACCCCAGACAAAATGCTTAAGCGGAAAAATATTTTTTAACCAGACCACATCCACAGGATAAATGAAATTCACCAAATACCATTTCATTAAATAGGCCATAGACGCCCAATAATTACCGGCCGTAAAATCTATCGCATTTATCTTATGAGCAAAATTAAAATCGCTCCGAAGGACTAACATGACCCAGATGAGAAAATATAAAAACGAAATGAAAATAAATGGGAGACTTCGCCTGATCACTTCCCCGAGAGGGTATCTTTGAATGAAAAATAGAATATTCATGATAAAAAAGGACATCAGCAACGCTCCCTCAAAAATCAATAAACTTCCAACAAAAACCAAAAGACTTATGGTGAAAAGGATTTTCTTTTTCCCAGATGATTCCCCCTCGGAGCCAAGCGAAAAACAAAATGTAATGATACTCAGCTCCATTAAAAGGGCGTAAACAAGGATAGTGCACAGAGTACTTTGATTCACTACAACAGAATTTATGGGATGAACACAAAAAAGGACGCTCGTCAAGAATGCGACCCTCGTATTCTTTGTCAAGAGAACGGCCAATTGCCACAACAGAACACAATTCAGATAAAATAAAATAAGATTAATGGAATAAAGCAGAAAAGGTCCTTGGCCCATCAAATGAAACAAGCCCATCATAATCATATAATTTAGAGGGAAATAATGTCTGGAATCAGGAAGTTTTGTAAAAAAATCCTGCCAGGATTGAAACCGCTGCGCGAACTCATCAGAGTAAAACGTATAATCATCAACCTTAAGCTCATTGCCCAGCATGTTCCCATAAGCCAAGAAACACAACACGGCCAGCACAAACAAAACACAGACTGTTTCCCAGCGACTGTTTCGATCTGGCATCACGAAAAAATTAGAAATAATTTTATTTAGATTGTCCCTGAGCACGAAGATAGTCCCTGATCACCCGTTTATGGTCAAACGCGTAATCTAATTTTAATAAATCTTTATACGGCACAACTTTTAAGTCTTTGGCATCGTCGCCGGATTGAGGGCGGCCGACGCCTTGGGCGATAAAAACGGTCGTGATCGTTGGAAAACGCGCGTCGCGTTTGGGGTCGGAATAAGTTTTTAGCTGGCGAACATTCACTAATTTCATATTTGTTTCTTCTTTGGCCTCGCGGATGACGGCCTCTTCCAAACTTTCACCGTAATCAACAAATCCACCCGGAAGCGCCCAGCCGAACGGCGGGTTCGAACGTTCGATCAAAATGATGCCTTCCTTTAATTCAATGATCGCGTCCACCGTCACATACGGCCCCCAGCCTAAATCGTTTTGCAGATGTTCAATGTAACCGCGGATGGTCTTATCAAACACCTCAAATGTTTTACGGCCAGAAACGGAAACAACAATCTCCTTGGGTGCTTTTTTCTCTCGGGATAGTTTTACAATCTCCTGCGCCAAAATCTTGGCCGCGCCCACCAATGGGAAAGGACTATCTTTAGAACTCTTTACCTTCATCGAAAACGATTTTGACTTTCGCTTTACGGCGACTTGAAGCGCCCGCGCGCAATCACAGCGAAATTCCCGCTCGATGACTTTAACGTCAGTACCACTGCCCATCGTCAGAGGAACAGCCGATTTAATTTGTTTGAAAAGAATTGTTAGCTGGATATTCTTGATTTTCATTTGGAAGCGATCTGTCGAGCCAATTCCAGAGCTTCTTTCTTTGCTTTAATTTTCCCAAGCACCTGCTGCTCTTCAATTCTCTTTAAAATCTTTCCGAACATTGGCGAAGGTTTTAATTTAAGCCGGCGGATCAAATCGTTCCCGTCGATCAAGCGCACAAACGGCTCTTTCTTTTGTTCCTCAATATATTGCCGGATTAAACTTTTGACGATTTTCTCGTGATGCCGTTGATCCTCTTCGGTGGTCATTGGCCCGCGGGTGGACCTTTGGTCGGCCAAGGACAAAAGCAAAACGCTTAACGCCTCATCTCTTGTATCCCGAAAATATCGAAAGATAGATCGTTGACTGGGATTCTTAAAGTTTGACAAATACCCGGGGCGCAAATGCCAATAAACCAGATCTTCGAGGGCGTAACGTTCTTTCGTTGAAATCTTCAGCATCTTGCCGATCTTGCGGACAATATTTTTCCCCACCCGCTCATGGCCGTGAAAAGACGTTTTACCTTCTTCGATTTTTTTAGTCTCAGGCTTGCCGATATCATGCAATAAAGCGGCGAGTTTCATCATAGTAAAACGCTTGTGCCCGCCGCCTAAATCTTCGTTAAGATATTCTTGAATATCCACGTCGTCTTTAACTTCCTTTAAAACTCCCTCGAGCTGGGCAACCGTCTCCAGCGAATGCGGCCAGACATCCAAATGATGATACGTCCCTTGGGTGACTTTAAACATCACACTAACTTGAGGAATAATTTGTTCTAAAAGACCAATTTTGTCCATGGCTTTAAGATTTTCGGCGGTGCGCTCGCTGGAAAGGATCTTGAACAATTCTTCGCGGATTCGTTCATAGGAAATATCTCTTAACAGGTGCAAATCTTTTTTGATTTGAGCCAAAGTCTTTTTGTCGATAGAAAATCCCAGCAGGGCTTTGTGGCTGAAGGCGCGCATCACGCGCAAGGGATCATCTTTAAACGAACGTGCAGAGACCATTTTGATTTTCTGGGCTTGAATATCTTTCTGTGCGCCATAGTAATCATGGGGGGCGCATAATGTGCCGCCCTGGCAATTTTCAATTGGAACACACAGCGTGTTAATCGTAAAATCCCGATGGAATAGGTCACTCTTTAAAGTCTTATCTCTAAAATCAGCAAAATCGTAAGTGAATATTTGTTTATCTTTTCTTTTGACCACCCGCGCGCAGCCATGCTCTTCATCCAATAATACATAACTTCCTTTGATCTGATCAGCAAACTGGCGGGCGACTTTCAAAGCATTTTTAAAAACGGCAAAATCAAAATCGCAACATGGGCGGTTTAAAATAAGATCACGCAAAGCTCCGCCCACGAGATAAACTTGAACTTTATTCTTTTTGGCCAAAGTTTGAATAATTAAGAGAGGGATCTGCTCTAAGAGAGCGCTGAGTGGTGGGAAGACAGATGGCATATCCATTCAAGTCACCCGTCACCACGTCACAAGGTCACATGTCAAAAAAATTTTACTGGTGACGCGGTGACTTTGTGACATGGTGACCTCGTTATGTCTTCGTAATCGCTGTTTTATTTAACACATCTTCTTCCACAAAAATCGGGGCGTCGGCACGCACGGCCAGAGCAATCCCGTCCGACGGTCTGGAATCAACAGTGCGCACCTTCCCGTCAGAAGTCTTGATGACGAGTTTGGCATGAAAGGTATTATCCACTAATTTATCGATGACCAGCCGTTCAAGTTTGGCATCCAGTTCTTTGATGGTGGAAGCCAAAAGATCATGCGTTAATGGCCGTTGGACTTCAATACCCGACAGCTTCATTTTGATGCTGGAAGCTTCCAAAAAGCCAATGACAATCGGGAACTGTCTCGATCCACTTTTCTCTTTAAGAACAATAATTTGATCCTGCCGCTTTTCATCAATGATGATTTTACTAAGCTCGACTTCTACCATAGTTATGTCCTTTTGTATCCTTTTTATCTTTATCCAACATATATCGTAATTCGCTCATAAACTGATTCACATCACGAAACTGACGGTACACCGAAGCAAAACGTACATAAGCGACCTCATCTAAAGTCATTAATTTCTCCATGACCAATTCGCCGATGTCTTTCGAAGCTGCCTCCCGGTCATATTTCTTTTGCAGTGTTCGCTCGATTTGCGTCGTTAGCTCTTCAATTTTATCAATACTCACCGGACGCTTCTCGCAGGCCTTGATGATGCCGGCAATGATTTTCTTTCGGTCAAACGGCTGGCGGCTGCTATCGCGCTTGACCACCATCAAGGGAACCTGCTCGACATACTCGTAGGTTGTGAAGCGTTTTTCGCATTTGAGACATTCGCGGCGGCGGCGGATCGAAGCACCATCCGTGCTTTCGCGCGAATCCACGACCTTGGTTTCTTTATAGGAGCAGGCTGGGCATTTCATTGCAGCACATAGTTTGTTAGGACATGGTGCATAGTTTAAAACCAAGTACTCTGTACTAACGACTATCCCCCTTTATCTGAGTCCTTTATACAACGGAAACTTCCTGGTGATCTGGCCGACTTCCTTTCGCACTTTCTCTAATTCTTTTTTATCCTCGCGATGGGTGATCGCCCGGTCAATCAGTACAGCGATTTTTTTCATCTCCCGATCTTTCATCCCGCGGGCAGTTAAAGCCGGGGTTCCCAAGCGAATACCGCTAGCCACCATCGGTGGCTGTGGATCATAGGGAATCAAATTTTTATTCACCGTGATCTTCACTTCATCTAAAACATGAGCGGCATCTTTACCGGTAATATTTTTGGAACGCAGATCAACCATCATCAGATGATTGTCCGTGCCGCCCGAGACAATGCGAAAGCCTAAATTCGTCAAGCTTTCGGCTAAAATTTTTGAATTTTTTATAATCTGCCCCTGATATTTCTTAAACGCCGGACTCATGGCTTCTTTAAAGGCCACGGCCTTGGCGGCAATGACATGCATCAAAGGTCCACCCTGGATACCTGGAAAAACCATCACGTCAATTTTCTTGGCATAATCCTGCCGGCATAAAATCATTCCGGCCCGTGGGCCCCGCAGGGTTTTGTGTGTTGTTGTCGTGACAAATTCCGCGTAAGGGACAGGGTTCGGATGCAATCCTGCTGCCACCAAACCGGCGATGTGGGCCATGTCAACGAAAAGAATCGCGCCTATGCGGTCACAAATCTCCCGAAACTTTGAAAAATCAATCGTCCGTGAATACGCGGAAGCTCCCGCTAAGATCATTTTGGGTTTATGTTCTTCAGCAAGCCTCTGAATTTCATGATAATCGAGCTGTTCCGTTTGTTTATTTACCCCGTAAGGCACCATCTTGTACGTCCGGCCAGAAAAATTTAATTTATGGCCATGCGTTAGATGACCGCCACACGCTAAATCCATGGCCAAAACCGTGTCCCCGGGCTGCAAAGCCGCGTAATAGACGGCCATATTCGCCGAGGAACCGCAATGCGGTTGAACATTAACATGTTCAGCCCCAAAAATCTTTTTAGCCCGTTCAATGGCTAATCGTTCAACCACATCGACATTCTCGCAACCACCATACCAGCGCGCGCCCGGATAACCTTCGGCGTATTTATTGGTCATGACACAGCCTTGCGCTTCTAAAACCGATTCGGAAACAAAATTCTCCGACGCAATCATCTCCAAATTATCATTCTGACGTTTGACTTCATCAACAATGGCCTGATAAACTTCTTTGTCCGTTTTCTTTAAGTGACGCATATTTCTCCCTTATGTTTTTATTTTTTTCTCAAGTGCCCTAATCTGTCTTAACCGGCGCGCGTGCCGCCCGCCTTCGAATTCTGTCCTTAACCAGATCCCCATGATTTCCATGATTTCCTTTTGGGAAACAAATTTTGAGCCGACAATTAAAACGTTCGCGTCATTGTGCGTGCGGGACAATTTCGCGGCCGTTTTGTTATAACACAAGGCGGCTCTCACTCCCGGCACTTTGTTCGCGGCAATGGAATGGCCGATCCCCGTCAGGCACACTAATATCCCCAGGGCACCTTTATTGTCAGCGACACCCTTGGCTACCTGAAAGGAAAACTGCGGATAGTCACAGCGAACATCCTTGCGGTGCGTCCCCACATCCACCACCTGATACCCCTGGCGGGTTAAAACATCGACAACTTTATTTTTCAAGCCGTAGCCGCGATGATCCGCGCCGATAAAAATCTTCAAACCAACTCCACGACTTTTTCGATGATCTCTTTGATGGTCATGATACATTCTTCGTACACTTCTTTCGGTTTCCCAATCGGGTCCGAGATATCTAATGAAATCCCCATACCCGGTGTTACTTTAGCGAATTCTTTTAAAAGATAAACCCTTTTCTCAACCGTTGGACACAAGTCTAAAATTTGCCGACGATGCGTCTGGGTCATCACTAAAATAAGGTCTGCTTTTTTAAGCATCGTCCGATTGATCGGCTGCGAACGGTGCATGGTCGCGTTGATGCCTTCTTTTCGTAAAACCTCGAGCGTTTCGGGGCTGGCCCCCATGGTCACATAAGCGCCGGTCCCGGCGGAAATCACCTGGACATCTTGGCGGGCGCCTAACATCCGTTTCATCAGGTATTCGGCCATCACCGAACGGCAGCTATTTCCCGTGCAGACAAAAAGCACGACCTTCTGCTTAATGACCTGCTCAATCTCTTCCGGAGTAATGGGTCCCGGACGAAGAATTTTACGTTCCGGCGCGGTTAAATCCACCACCGTGGAAGACTGCCCCACCGCCACCGGCCCGCCATCCATCGCGATATCTACCAGACCGTCTAAATCTTTTAGCGCCTCTTCACACGTCAAAGGCGGCGGATTACCTTCGAAATTTGCCGACGGCGCGGCAATCACGCACTGCGCCTGATAAATAAAATTAAGCGCGATAAGATTATTCGGCATGCGGATACCCACCGTTTGCCCGGGCTCTTTGCCCGACATCACAATGGTCAAAGGTCCTGGCCAAAATTCATCAATCAATTTATAGACAGCAATATCCACGCTGTCGGACAAAAGGTCAACAAATTCTTTGCGGGCAATCAAAATCGCGAATGGTTTATCATCCGAACGTTTTTTAACCTCGCGCAGCCGTTTAATGGCCTTGGGGTTGGCATAATCCGCCGCGATTCCATACACTGTTTCCGTCGGAAAAATCACCAAACCGCCCTGACGGATAATCTTGGCGCATTGAGTGACACGATCAACTTCGGGAAAAATTGGATCAACGGTTAGAATTTTTGTTTTCAAATGAAAACTCTTCAAGGTTAAGTCTACAAATCGACTTTTATCGCTTTAATTTTTTGTGCCTGCTTCTTTTTATACTCTTCCAATTTCGCTCTCAAAGTTGAATCATTTAATCCTAAAATTTTCAAAGCCAGAAAACCCGCATTCTTGGCCCCGCCTTTGCCGATGGCCACGGTAGCCACGGGTGTTCCCGCCGGCATTTGCACCGTTGACAGCAATGAGTCCATGCCGTTTAAAGCGGTCGTTTGAATGGGAATCCCGATGACCGGAATCGACGTATGCGCGGCTACCACCCCCGCTAACGCTGCCGCCCCGCCGGCGCCGGCAATGGCGACTTTCACTCCGCGCGATTCTAATGACTTGGCGTATTCGGCGGTTTCATCCGGCGTGCGATGCGCGGATAAAACCTTCATTTCACAAGGGACATCAAACTCTTTTAAGATCTTCGCAGCTTCACTCATCGTGGGTAAATCAGATTCACTGCCCATAACGATCGAAACTAGAATATTGTTCATGATGACTCCTCTATGCTTTGTGATATTTCGTCTTTAAGTCCTCATCTGAATCTTCAAGGCCTTGGCACCAATATCCCGGCGGAAGAAACAGCCGTCAAATTTTATTTTTTCCACGCTATGATACGTATTCTCAATCGCGGCTTCAATATCATTGCCCAAACTGGTCACGCCCAAGACGCGGCCTCCGCAAATCAAAATCTTATTCTCTTTCTTTTCCGTACCCGCGTGAAAAACAATCGTGTCGCGGTCGGCGGCCGCCGCTTCGAGTCCAGTAATCTCTTTTCCTTTTTCATAACTTTTGGGGTAACCGCGCGAGCTCATCACCACACAAACACACGCCCGCGTTTCCCATTCGATTCGAATCTTATCCAGCGATCCTTCCAGGGTGGCAAAAATAATATCCACCAGATCGGTTTTTAACCGCGGCAAAATCGCCTGAGCTTCCGGGTCGCCAAAACGGACATTAAATTCCAAGACATTGATTCCGGCTTCGGTAATCATCAACCCGGCGTAAAGAATTCCCCGGAAAGTGTTCCCCTCCAATTCCATCCCGCGGATGGTCGGGGCAATGACGCTCGTGGCAATCGTCTGTAAATAATCCACCGATACCATCGGCGCCGGAGAATACGCCCCCATGCCGCCGGTATTCGGGCCAATATCGCCGTCAAAAATTCGCTTGTGATCCTGCGCGGTTTCCAAAATCTGAAAGTGTTTACCGTCACTGACGGCTAAAATCGAAACCTCTTCACCTTTTAAGAATTCTTCAATGACAACTTGGCTGCCGGCTTCCTTATAAACCTTCTCCACCATGATCTCATCTAAAGCGCGGTCAGCCTCCTCTAGATTCTGGCAGATGACCACCCCCTTACCACTGGCCAAACCATCGGCCTTAATGACCGCCGGGTAACGGATCTTGGCTAAAAATTGTTTGGCGGCACTAAAATTATCAAATGTCTTAAAACTAGCCGTGGGAATCCCATGCCGATGCATAAATTCCTTAGCGAAAACTTTACTGCCCTCGAGCAAAGCAGCCTGCTTGCTGGGGCCGAAAACTCTTAAACCCACTTTCTCAAACTCATCGACAATGCCGGCGACCAAAGAAACCTCCGGGCCGACAACGGTTAAATCAATCATTTCCTTTAAAGCGAACCGGACTAAGCCGCTGATATCTTCCGCTTTAATGTCCAGACATTTGGCCATCCCGGTTATACCGCCATTGCCCGGCGCGCAAAAAATTTCTTTCACATGCGGACTTTGCTTCAACTTCCAAATTAAAGCGTGCTCACGGCCGCCTGAACCCACAACCAGTACTTTCATAAACCATCACCTTTCGTTGTTGTAAGGACAATTCATGAATTGCCCCTACCGAAAAATAATCTTTCTTTCCCGATCAGAAATAACCGAGCCGATGCGCCAGCATTTCATTCGCGTTCGTGCCAATTGGTTCATCATCGATTCTACGTCCTTCGTATCAACCGCCAACACCATCCCAATACCCATATTAAGTGTTCTAAAAATTTCAACCTCGGTTATTTTACCTTTTTTTTGAATCATTTGAAATATTTTTGGCACCGGCCAGCTTCCTCTCTTAATGACGGCACATTTGCCTTCGGGAATAATTCTGGTCAATTTTTTATAAAATGAGCCGCCAGTGATATGCGCTATCCCTTTAATATCGAAACGCTCCCTCAGAGGCAAAACTTCTTTCACATAAATCCTGGTGGGCCGCAATAACTCTTCAGCTAATTTTTTTTGCTCAGCTGTTGAAAAAACTTTTCTGACCAAAGAAAATCCGTTGGAGTGAAGACCATTGGCGGCCAAGCCAATCAAAATATTTCCCGCCTGAATTCTTGAGCCGTCAATGATTCTATCTTTCTCAACAATGCCAACGGCAAAGCCGGCCAGATCATAATCGTCCTTTTTATACATGCCCGGCATCTCGGCCGTCTCACCGCCAATCAAAGCGCAGCCGGCCTGTTTGCATCCATCCGCAATCCCTTTGACCACTTCCTTGAGAATATTTGTCTTTAACTTCCCGCAAGCAATATAATCCAAAAAGAATAACGGCTTCGCCCCTACGCAAAGTATATCATTGACATTCATCGCTACCAAATCAATGCCCACCGCATCGTGTTTATTGACCAGATTCGCGATCAAAAGTTTTGTCCCAACCCCATCCGTTGAAGAAACTAAAACCGGATTTTTGAATTTCGCATTATCCAGTTCAAACAAACTTCCGAAGCTGCCCTTGCGTTTTAATACGCCCGCAATGCTTGTCCCTTTCACCAAACCGGCAATGGAATCCACAAACACATTGGCTCTTTTGACATCGACCCCGCTGGATTTATAAGTGATTGATCTCATGATACAACGATATATTCTGAGATAGCATTGGACTTTGGAATCGGCAAATGATCCTCAAGCAATCCTTGTAAATGTATCTTAATAGCCTTATACATATTTTTTTCGGCTTCGTCCCGTGTCTTGCCGGTCGCTATACATCCTGGTAAATCAGGAGAGCATGCGGAATAATTTCTTTTGGCTCGCTCAATCACAATCAAAAAACGACACATATTTAATCCCTATTAAAATCCTTTATCCTGAACCGTATCTATTTAAAATGAGTGGAATTAATCACTCCTCTCAATCTATTTCTAATTTTCTCATCAAAATTAAACCAATAAGAAACATAAATATTACCTGCCTGAGAATTATTAATAGCCACTGTTATCCAGCTGTCTTCTTGGTATTTGTAATCTTTTTCGCCTCGGCAATGACCTTCTTCTGCCAACTTTCCATCGAATATTGTATGACGGTCGCTACACGATATGTTTAGAAATCCCCTCTCACTCAAATTCTTTTTAATAGTTCGCATTGTACTCGTAGGTCGTCTATTCAAAATATCAGACACTACATTTGTATCATCATTAACATTTACTATAAAACAATACGGTCTATAATTGTAATCCCCAAAAAAAATGTCACCATTTTCTTGAGGAATAGCATTCCACCCTTGAGGGTAATAAACAGAAAACTCTCCATTTTCAAAATATTGGTTTTCATCACTGATGGGAAGCGGGATGGTTTCCACTCCGGAGCACCCATTCATGACAAATACAAACATACTCAGAGTAAGAACCCCAGCCAAAATTTTATTTCCTTTTTTCCACAATCTTTTTTACCTTATCTATATTAGCAAACAGCCCCAAAAATCCACACTTGAGACAAATGTACCCTGCTGGTACCACAAAATCTCTCACCCCAAAGGACAGTTTTATCTTATGCAACACCTGAAAGCCCGTATAACTCGTAAAGGCACACTCGCCGAAAGAATCCGAACCGTAGTTTAAACATTTTTTATTGGTTACCCCATTCTCAAAAATCTTCGCGCCGTTGTTAAATGAAACAATTGGGATGCACCCAGCAATGGTATCATTTTGCCTGCAAAATCTTTTTTATAGCCATTAAAAAATTCTTGCCATCCTCTATCTTTAATGCCGCAACCGGTTCAACGATCTCCTCTTGGATATCATAATCTGCGATTTCACGAATCTTCCGAGCATCAATAAACATTCGATGATATTTGGCATCGAGCTTCCCTGTCTTCACAAAGCGATAACCTATTGCAGACTCAACTGCGGAATGTTTTGTTACGTCTATTTCTTCCAATTTTAAGAGTGCCTGGGCTGCGTAAAACATAGCGTAGTAAATTTTACTCGCGGCGTCTGATGGATAACCATCCTGAATCAACTTTTCGGCAACCACAATGGCATGCTCAGCTTTTTCGATAAGCTTTTTGATTTCCTCGCTCAAAGAACTACCCCCTCCTTCATAACATGTCGATAAAAAGAGAACCCCTTACGTACAGCTTGGGAGAATTGAGATTCCGCAAAAATCTTCAAAGATATGATCGGTTTAAAATCATAATCCCACATCAACTGATACACCATATCTTCTAATTTCTTTTCAATCTCAGTGGTTTTTTGAGTCACCAGAATAATCACGTCCAGATCCGAATCTTCACTGGCATCCCCACGCACACGCGAGCCAAACACAATTATCTTTTTTAGAGACGCTCCAGTGGTCTGGACAATTCTATCCTTAAGCTCACTTATAATTTTTCGATCTTTTTCTGCTATCATTTTTAAAATTTCTCCCGTACGTACCTCACCCCATTTTCAAAAATCCTCGCGCCGTCGCCAAAATTGGACTTCATTTTTAACCGGGTCCAAAAAGGATGCTGGGTAAAAACAAAATGCCGTTCGGGGTGGGGCATCAGCCCTAAAACGCGGCCGCTCCTATCACAAATGCCGGCAATATCTTCCACCGAACCATTGGGATTTTCCGGATAACTTGGTTTACCACCGTTCTCACCGCAATAACGAAAAATGATCTGATGATTCTCATTCAGCTCATTTAAAACGTTTTTATTCTTCGGAATAAATTTCCCTTCGCCATGGGCTACGGGTAAATAAATCGGAGAACTCATCCCTTCTGTCCAAACGCATCGACCTTGCGGCTTTAAATGAGTCCAGCGATCTTCAAATTTTCCGGAATCATTGAACATCAGAGTGACATTTTGCTGAAAATTACCTGAGCCATTAGAACCCCCCGGCAAAATACCCGCTTTAACTAAAATCTGAAAGCCGTTACAAATCCCGATAATGAGCTTCCCGTCCTTTAAGAACTTTTTTAACTTCTCTCCTAATTTCAAACGCAATTCATTCGCCAAAATTTTTCCGGCGGCAATATCATCGCCATAGCTAAAACCCCCGGGCAACACCAAGATATGATAATCTTCAAGCCTTTCTGCACCGCTAAAAATCTTATTGATATGAACAAAATTAACCTTGGCCCCGCAGCTCTCGAAAGCAAAGCCCGCTTCCTGATCGCAATTAGTCCCGGCCGTTCTTAGAATTATTACTTTAACTTCTTTTGCCATTGTTTCTTTTTCGATTGCTGTAAAACTTTTTGACTACTTTGACCACATCTTGGGGCGTGTCAACCACCTGAAAAATATCTAAGTCTTCTTTGTCGATGCAACCTTCCTTTAAAACAGTTTTTTCCATCCACTCAAGCAATCCTTGCCAATACTTCGAACCAAAGACAATGACTGGAAAACTATCCATGCGTTTAGTCTGAATAAGCGTGATACTCTCCGAGAATTCATCCAAAGTTCCGTAGCCGCCGGGAAAAATCACAAAGGCTGAAGCGTACTTTAAAAACATCACCTTACGGCAAAAAAAATAATGGAAATTCAAAAGAGTAGTAATGTACGGATTCGGGACCTGTTCAAAGGGCAGGTCAATATTTAATCCAACAGAATTACCCCCAGCCCTTTTCGCGCCTTTGTTGCCGGCTTCCATAATGCCGGGCCCGCCGCCGGTCATGATCGCGTAACCTTCTTTGGCCAAAAGATAGGCCGTCTCTTCGGCCAAGCGATACATTTTATGGTCCCGCTTAATTCTGGCTGATCCAAAAAGGGTCACGGCCTTGCCCACTTTGGATAAGACATCAAACCCGTCAACAAATTCCGCCATGATCCGAAAAACCCGCCACGGGTCTTCCATGCTCATATCTTCTCTGACCTTTCTTCTATTTTTCATCGTTACCACCGTAAGCTTCCCTTCCATGCTTCTTTAAGCATATGAATGTTGGTTTGTACGCACACGTTCCCGTCTAAGCCGCGGATGCTAAAATTTTTGTCCTCTTGGACACTTCCTATCAAACCATAAGAAATCCCTTTAAGCAAACGTTCAAATTCTTTTTTTCTTTTCGGGGAAACCTCCACCACAAAGCGCGAATTCGACTCCGAAAAAAGCACATAATCATTTCTTTTTATTCCGAGACACGGAACTTCCTTTAATAAAACCTCGACACCCAACTCGCCGCTAAAAGCCATTTCAGCCAAAGTGACTGCCAGCCCGCCTTCGGAACAATCATGAATGGCTGCGATCCATCCATTGGAAACAGCTTTGGAAATCGCTGTAAAAATCTTCTTGCCTTTCTTTGTGTCCACTTGCGGAACACTTTTTCCCAACGCCTTCAACGTATCAAAATAAATAGAACCTCCCAGCTCATCGCGCGTTTCGCCAATCATATAAAGAAGATTTCCTGCTTCTTTTAAATCCATTGTCACAGCCTTACGAACGTCATTAACAATCCCAATTGCCGAAATCAATAATGTCCCGGGAATCGGCAAAGATTTGCCGTGAACCGTATATTCATTGTAAAGACTATCCTTGCCTGATATGAACGGAACGCCGTAATCCAAGGCAAATTTATAGCACCCCTCAGCGGCGCGGACAAGACTACCTAAGCGGTCGGGTTTGTCCGGATTGCCCCAGCAAAAATTATCGAGAATGGCAATACGATCAAGATTTCCACCGACTGAAATGATCTGTCGCATCGCTTCATCAATGCAGCTGGCAGCCATCCAATAGGGGTCAATCATTCCAAAGCGGGCATTAATGCCATTCGAAACAGCAATTCCTTTATTCGATCCCAGCTTTGGCCGGATAACACTCGCGTCCGATGGCCCATCGCAATGAACTCCAACCAAAGGTTTAATCACACTAGCGCCTTGCACTTCATGATCATACTGACGAATCACCCATTCCTTGGAACAGACATTGTAGTGAGAAAGAACTTCTGTTAATTTCTTGGTTAAATTCTTTGGGACAGCGATACGCGGCTCTTTTATTTTCGGACTTGCCCACACGGCTTCTTTGGTCGGCATGGGAACACCTTCATGCAGGAATTCCAAATCCAGATCGCAAACCTGACAACCGTAAAAAAATAATTCCAAACGTTTCGAATCGGTAAATTCCCCAATAACGGTGGCTTCGACATTCTCACTGCGAAAAATATTCAAAAGCGCTTCCATATTCTTTTGGGGAACAGATAAAACCATTCTCTCTTGCGACTCCGATATCCAGATCTCGGTATAACTTAATCCCGCGTATTTTAACGGCGCCTTCTCCAAATCCACGCGGCAGCCTAAATCTTTTCCCATCTCACCGACGGCGCTGGAAAATCCGCCGGCGCCGCAGTCGGTCACGCAGGAAAAAAGATTTTTATCCCGCGCCTGCAGCAGACAATCCAAAACTTTTTTCTCTTGAATCGGATGACCAATTTGAACCGCTCCCGAAGAAATCACCTCGGACTCATGAGTCAGTTCGCCAGAAGAAAATGTCGCGCCGTGAATACCGTCACGACCAGTTCTCCCACCCACGGCCACAATAAATTCTCCGGTGAGGGCCGCTTTCTTGACCCTGTTTCTAGGTAAAAGTCCAACTGTCCCGCAATACACCAGAGGATTGCCCACAAACCGTTCATCAAAAAGAATCGCGCCATTGATTGTCGGGATTCCCATTTTATTGCCGTAATCGCGGACACCGCTGACCACGCCTTTCATCACCCGCTTGGGATGAAGAGTCCCTTTTGGCAAACGGCTAAACGGTAAATCCGGCGGCGCAAAACAAAACACATCCGTGTTACAAATCGGTTTAGCGCCAAGGCCTGTGCCCAGCGAATCCCGAATCACACCGCCGATGCCGGTATTAGCCCCGCCGAAAGGCTCCAGCGCGGAAGGATGATTATGCGTCTCCACTTTAAAACAGACATTGGAATCCTTATCAAACTCAATCACCCCAGAATTATCATGAAACACCGATACGCACCACGATTTATCCAGTTCATTGGTGACCTTCATAATCGTGGATTTGAGGAGACTTCGAATCAACTTTTTTTTCTTCTTTCCGTTGTCACTGTAGTGATAGCGGATATTGCCGCGAAATGTTTTGTGATTACAGTGCTCGCTCCACGTTTGCGCGATGGTTTCCAATTCGCAATCGGTCGGATTTCGCCCAATTTTCTTGAAATACTTTTGGATCGCCTTCATCTCGACCACATTCAAGAAAAGCTGTCCTTTTTGGCTGATTTGTTTTAATGTCTTGTCATTCGCGTTCAAAATATTAATCTGAATTATTTTGTGGGAATGGGATTGTCGAAAAGGGGTCTCCTCGTCCTTTTTGTCAAACGGGCCGAGTTTCCCTGCCCCACCCTGGTCTTTTGGATTAACCACATGTTGAATAAGCTTATTCGCTAAAACCTTCTCAACAATAATGTTGATCTCCCGATCGGAAATGGCACCATGAAGTAAATATTTCTTGGCTGTGCGTACCGAGCGAACATCCGTAATGCCCAGATCGCGGATGCCTTTTAGAGTGGATTCCTCGACTGGATCCATAACCCCAGGATTGTAAGCGATTTCGATTTCTCTAAGATCGTTTGAATTTTTCGGAAGGGGCTTGGGGATAGAAGTAAATGAATATTCCTGAACGATGTCATCAACCAATAACTCTCGGCAGATTTTCTCGATTGCGTCTTTTGAAATTTCGCCGTCAATCAAAAAAACCTGAGTAACATTAACTTCTTTAATAGAATGGATGCCTAAATCCAGAATATCTTTAGTGATACCTGCCTGTCCGGCAGGCAGGCCCGCACCAGCGGCATCAAAGATACCCGGTTTATCTTTTATTTCAACTCGCCAGACCATGTGTGTAGGATGACCGTCAAATTTTTTGAAATTTGGTGGAAGGATTAAATAAAAAAGGGTGTTCTGGAAAAATTTACTGCGTTACCCTGGCCAGAACTTCCTGGTAGGCCTCTTCAATACCGCCTAAATCTCTTCTGAATCTATCTTTATCCATCTTCCGGCCAGTGCCCTTTTCCCACAGCCGGCAGGTATCCGGGGAAATCTCATCAGCAAGAATGATGGGTCCTTTAAACTTACCGAATTCCAATTTAAAATCAATGAGATCTAAATTAATCGCCCCGAAAAAATCCTTCATCAACTCATTTATTTTAAAAGTAAATCTTTTGACCGTTTCAATGTCCTTGTCTTCGGCCAGCTTTAAAGCGCGGATATGGTATTCATTTATTTGCGGATCACCCAGGGCATCATTCTTAAGACAAAACTCCAAGATTGGGCAGGCCAAAATAGTTCCCTCTTTCACATTAAGAATCTTCGTCAAAGAACCAGCAGCCACATTCCGAATGATGACCTCCAAAGGAAGAATCTCAACGCGTTTGACCAGCATTTCCCGGTCATTTAATACTTTCTCGTAATGTGTCGGGATGCCATTTTTCTCCAGATACTCGAATATCTTGGCGGAAATTTTATTATTCATAATGCCCTTGTCTTGAATCGTCCCTTTTTTGGCGGCGTTAAAAGCAGTGGCATCGTCTTTGAAATATTGAATAAGATAATCCGGTGAGTCGGTTTCGTAAAGGATCTTGGCCTTGCCCTCGTAGATTTGTTTTACCTTTTTCATCATTAAATCCCCACCTTTTTAAATATCCTGTCGCGATGACGAATATAAAATTTAACATCAAAACACATATCAATCTCGGCTGGCTTTAAGTATTTACGTATCCGCCGGTCGTGGGAAAGGACATCTTTAAAGTCCGAGGTCTCCTGCCAGACCTGCATGGCGCAACCCTGAATCATATTGTAAGCTTCATCACGGGTCAAACCCTTATTCATCAACTCAAGCAAGACACGTTGAGAATGGATTAAACCTTTAGTCGTGGCTAAATTATTGATCATATGTTTTGGATACACCAAAAGACCTTCTAAAATCGGGGTAAACTTATTGAACATATAATCCAAAGCAATAGCGCTATCGGGGAGTATAATCCTTTCCGCGGAAGAATGACTGATATCGCGTTCATGCCAGAGATTGATATTTTCAAAAGCCACTTGGGCATTGGCCCGTAGAACTCTAGCCAAACCCGTGACTCGTTCAAGTGTTATAGGATTACGTTTATGCGGCATCGCCGAAGAACCCATTTGACCTTTGAAAAACGGCTCTTCCACTTCTAAAACTTCCGTCTTCTGGAGCAGCCGTATTTCAATGGCAAACTTACTCAAAGAAGAACCGATTAAAGCCATTGTGCTGACAAAATGCGCGTGAAGATCTCTTTGGAGGATTTGAGTAGAAACATTGGCGGCTTTTAGCCCCAATTTTTCACAAACATATTCCTCAACAAAAGGGTCAATATTTGCATACGTACCCACGGCACCGGATAATTTACCATAGCGAATATTTTCTCTGGCCTGCTCCATGCGGGTGAGATTACGCATCATTTCATCGTACCAGACGGCCAATTTCAATCCAAATGTAGTCGGTTCGGCATGGACCCCGTGTGTTCTGGCAACACAAATCGTATCTTTATATTTTCGGGCTTTAATTTTAAGTACATTAATCAACTTTTTGATATCCACCAGTAAAATATCACTCGCCTCCATACATTGAACAGAAAGAGCGGTATCCAAAAGATCGGAAGAGGTCAACCCCCGGTGTAAATATTTAGCCTCAGGTCCCAAACTTTGTCCAACATTAACGATAAAGGCCCCGACATCATGTTTTGTTTTCTCTTCCAAAATTTTTACCTGTTCAATATCAAAAGTGGCCTTCTTTTTGATTTTTTCCATGGCCTGCTTAGGAATTGTTCCCAATTTAGTCATAGCTTCGCAAGCCAGCACTTCTATTTTAAGAAAAATATCAAGTTTATGTTTCTCAGACCAGACATTTCCCATCTTGGATAATGCATAACGCTCAATCATTCCTAACTCCTTTAGTGGTAATGAATTAATTGATAGTGATTAACGCAAGGGTGTACTATAACAAAAATCATTTACCAGGTCAAATAAAATTCCAAGAATTTTGCCTAAAAACAGCTGTTGTAGAATCATAACATATTGAAAAATATTGGGATAAGAGAATATCGGGCTAAGATAAAAAAATGACTATTGCGAGGGATTTTGGGTTTGCATCTTATCCTGAAAGTATTGGAGGGTTGTATCCATACTTTCTTGGGTAATCATGGGCGTAACGGCCAATAATTTCTGCCCACCCTTACTATTATAGAAGTCAACTAACTGCTGCAATTCATCTTGATCAAAATATTTGTCATAAATGGGAATTAATTGCAGAACAATCTCATCAATATTGAATAGTTCCTGTATTTTCTCCGCTTCATCGGCTGAAGCCTTTGAAAGCATGTCATTAAAGATATTATCCATATTAGCCTTAGTCCCGCTGACTTCAATCAACTTCCAAATCAATTGTTGTTTATTGCCAAAAGAATTCGTCTGAGAATCTGTCGTTGGCTGCGCTGAAAATATTTTTTCCGGCTGAGCGACGGCCGGTTGACCAGATTGGCCTTCAATGCGGTCAATTTCATCAGGAAAATACGTCAGGGTAATCCCACGCACATCCACTTTGATCTGCTGATCAGTCTTTTCAACAATTTTCCCCTCTACTTTTGTACCATTCTTAAGAAGAATCATCTCCGCCCAAGACGGCGCATTCAATATTAACAATAACCCTGCTAAGCATAGGAAAATTATTTTATTCTTCATGGCTTTACTCCATTTTATTTCAGTAATTTTGATTTTATTGTAATCTTTTTGCCTCCTCTGGTCAAGCCAAGCTTAAATCCAGATCGGAGTCTTTGGGAACAAGGTATCCAGAGCCCTAAGAGATTAAGATTTTTTACTGAGGAGAAATTTTGTTTAATAAAGAGACTTTGGGAAGAATTTTTAAAAAAGAGAGGAATCCCGTCTAAAGGA
>Ga0247727_10003329_pt1 | contig 35625 bp, 29 predicted proteins | sample WisWelCaveWW1625_FD_202498 | JGI IMG/M metagenome (GOLD analysis project Ga0247727, IMG submission 202498) | Biofilm microbial communities from Wishing Well Cave, Virginia, United States - WW16-25 | ecosystem: Environmental > Aquatic > Deep subsurface > Groundwater > Cave microbial mat | place...
TCCCATCCCAGCGGGAACGGTGCCTCAAGCAAAGCGCCACGAAGCATATTCGGATACATCTCCGCATAGGTTTGAATCTGACTCGCGCTGATTCTTCTATATATAAAGGAGCGATGTATTTTTCTGGGATGATCGATTCCTGATGCCGCCATCAACTCAGCCGCGCTTTTCACCGTTTCGTTATGAAAATTTTTCACGCGAACTTTTTTATCGTTCACATCCAGACCTTTCATCAGGTTTGGGTTTTGCGTTGCAACTCCGGTCGGGCAAGTGTTATGATTGCACTCCAACGCCTGAATGCATCCGAGCGCGAGCATCATGGCACGCGCGCAGTTACACATATCCGCACCGAGAGAAAGATTTTTTACAATTTCAAATCCTGTAGAAACTTTTCCTGAAGCGATAACACGAATATGCCTTCTGATTGCAAAACCATTTAGCGCGTCATCTACAAAAGTAAGTGCGTCACGCAAAGGCATTCCCACATAATTTGAAAACTCAAGTGGTGCTGCACCTGTTCCGCCTTCTCCACCATCCACAGTAATAAAATCAGGCATGATGCCTGTCTTCACCATAGCTTTACAAATCGCGATGAACTGTGCTTTTCTTCCCACACAAAGTTTAAAGCCGATTGGTTTTCCTCCTGAAAGATCGCGGAGTTTTTTTATGAACTGCATCATCTCAACGGGGGTTTTGAACGCTTTATGATAGGGCGGAGAAATCACATCCTTGCCCATTTCCACTTTTCGGATTTCAGCAATCTCTCGCGTGACTTTAGCGGCAGGAAGAATTCCTCCGTGCCCTGGCTTCGCTCCTTGCGAAAGTTTTATTTCTATCATCTTCACAGAAGGATTAACAGCACGCTCAGCAAATAAATCACCGTTAAAAGTTCCGTCAGCATTCCGGCAACCGAAATATCCTGTACCGATTTGCCAGATAATATCACCGCCCGGCTGAAGATGATACGGGCTCAATCCTCCTTCGCCTGTATTGTGCGCAAAGTTTCCAAGTTTTGCTCCACCATTCAATGCCATGATTGCATTTTTGCTGAGCGAACCAAAACTCATAGCGGAAACATTCAGTATGCTTGCTGAATACGGTTGCTTGCAATCCGGTCCTCCTACCATTACACGCGGATTGTGTTCAACATGATGTCCGTCAAAAGGAGTGATGGAATGATTCAGCCACTCATAACCAACCTCGTATACATTCAGTTGTGTTCCGAACGGAGTGGTATCATTTACTTTTTTCGCGCGCTGGTAAATTACATTTCTGCTCAGGCGGTTGAAAGGAGTTCCGTCAGTATCTGATTCAATAAAGTATTGATAAATTTTGGGGCGCATCCATTCTGCCCAATAGCGCATTCGTCCTATGACAGGATAATTTCTGCGGATGGTTTGCTTCGTCTGGGTGATGTCCATTATCCCGACAAGTATCAGCGGAACAGTAAGCACGAGCGACCATACAAACGGATTCCAGAAATAAGTCGCGACAGCGGTGATTACCAATATGCCGATGGTGATGTTAACGAAACCTTTCATTGGGGGTTAATTTTAGAAAGTAAAGTAAAGAATATTTTTAATACGAATTAAACAGCCACTGCACCCTTAATGTGTGGGTGAGGATCATAATTCTCAATTGTAAAATCCTCATACTTGAAATCGAAAATATTTTTCACGGCAGGATTTATTTTTAGTTGAGGAAGCGCACGAAAATCACGCGAGAGTTGAAGATTCACCTGCTCCATATGGTTGGAATAAATATGTGCATCACCGAATGTATGAATGAACTCGCCCAGCTTCAAATCGCAAACCTGCGCAACCATCATGGTGAGCAACGCATACGAAGCAATGTTAAAAGGAACACCCAGGAAAATATCCGCACTTCGCTGATACAACTGGCAATGCAGTTTGCTTTTCTCCTCTCCTTTGGGGAGGTCGGGAGGGGTCACATAAAACTGAAAGAACGCATGACAAGGCGGAAGTTTCATTTTATCAATGTCCGCAACATTCCACGCGCTCACAATGAGCCTGCGCGAGTCAGGATTCTTTTTTATCTGCTCAATCACATTCGTTATCTGGTCAATCGTTCTGCCATCAGGCGTGTGCCAACTCCTCCACTGCGAGCCGTACACAGGACCCAAATTTCCATTTGCGTCCGCCCATTCATCCCAAATGCCCACACCGTTATCTTTCAAATATTTTATGTTCGTGTCGCCCTTCAAAAACCAAAGCAACTCGTGAATGATTGATTTTGTGTGAACTTTTTTTGTTGTGAGAAGCGGAAATCCTTCCTGCAAATCAAACCTCATCTGATAACCAAAAATGCTGATGGTGCCCGTTCCCGTGCGGTCAGATTTTTTTGTGCCTTTGGCAAGCACCTGCTTCAATAAATCGTGATACTGTTTCACAAAACAAAGTTAGAAAATATTCCCCCTTGATGAAGGGGGAAAGTTTCGGCTTTGCGAAACAGGGGGATGTCCTTAGGTCAGGCTTTCAACACCCGCTCCACAAAGTACATTTCAATCTCTCCTTTGTTCTTGGCTTGCACTTTTCCGCGATAAGTACAGTTGAATTTATCTTTCACCAATTCATACGTGCTTCCTGAAATATTCACTTTCCCCGCTTCACCAGAACTTTCCATTCGTGAAGCCGTGTTCACTGTATCTCCCCATATATCGTAAGCGAATTTTTTTATGCCGACTATGCCCGCCACAATGGGACCTGTGTGAATGCCAATCCTCAGTTCCCAGTTTACAGTTTCCTGTTTACTGTTGTCGTTTAACTGTAAACCGTAAACCGTAGACCGTAAACGATTTTTCATATACTCCTGTATCTCCAACGCAGCCAATATCACATCTATCGCATTAGTTGTATTGGCAACAGGCAAACCGCCCGCGCACATGTACGCATCACCGATAGTTTTTATTTTTTCAATGGGGTACTTGGCAATAATTTCATCGAACTTTGAAAAGAGGAAATTCAATTCACCGACCAATTCCTTTGCGCTCATCTTTTCTGCAATCTGCGTGAAGCCCTTGAAATCGGTGAACAGCACAGTAACCATATCAAACTGCTTTGGCTCGGCATGACCGGTAAGTTTTAATTCTTCGGCTGTTTCGGAGGGAAGAATGTTAAGCAGCAACTCATCACTTCTCTTTTTTTATTTTGCTATGCGATTACGCTGGCGGAAAATAAATACAGCAAACACAACCGTAAACAGTAAACCGCAGACCGTAAACCAAATTATTACCTTCTGTCTTCTGGATTCTGCATTCTGAATTCGTAGATGTCAAACCCACATTTAATCTGCCTGTTTTTTCCCTTCACCAAATTTTTTAAAAATCTTTTTATGGAATAAAACCTTTCATGAATCTATAATTCAAAACAACAACTCACAATTCACTAATTCACTCACCATGACCTCAGAACAAGAAGCCCGTTTCAACATGTTTGCCAGCGTAAACAAAGTAGGCACAGATAACGCAGCGTTTATAAACACCATCCCGAAATTACAAGCCGGCTTCAATACCAACAGCGCTGTCATGGCAACCCTCTCAGGCCTCGCCTCCCTTCAGGCGCAAGTCATCAGCGGAATAACCATCGATAAAAAAGACCTCAAAGAAGCAATGGCAAACCTTGCCTTCAATTATTCCGGACCCGGCAGAGCATGGGCTGAAGAAAACGGCAACGATGAGATTTTTAAAAAGCTCAACATTTCAAAATCTAAAATTCTAAAAGCCGAAGACGGACTTGCCGGTCCCATCGTCCAGAACATGTATGACATTCTCAACACAAACGCAGCCACACTCATACCATTCGGACTCACAGCCGCCATGCTCGGGCAGATCCTCGCCTCCATCAACGATTACACCGCTCAGGTTCCCCTCACAACCGCAGCAGTAAACAACCGTCAAACCTACACCACCAATATTGAAAAACTAATTAAAAAACATTTAAAGTTTCTCGAACGCCAGTTAGATAGTTTAGTAGCCCCGCACTTCAACACCCAGCCCGATTTCGTTTCCACCTATACAAACTCCCGCGAAATAATTGACCCGCCCACACAATCCACCACCTTCAAAATCCTCGTCCTCGAACAAAGCCCAAGCCTCCTTGCTGCTCCAGCACCCGTTCCAACTCCCGTTCCAATCGTTAATGCAAAAGCCCAGGCAGTAGGCGCTGCTAAATTTGCTTTCACGGATGAAACAGGTAATTGCGAACTGAAAGGATTTCCCAAAGGCATTTATTCCATCCTCGTCACCTCTCCCAACCACACACCCGTTCAGCAAGATAATATCTCCATCGGCTTAGGCCAAACAAAATCCCTCACCTTCACACTCCTCCCCCTTTGAAATCGAATGAGTGAATGAGTGAATACACTTACTCACCTATTCACTTCCTCACTTACTCACCTATTCACTTATTCACCTACTCTAAAAATATCTTTACTTTGCAGGTATAAAAACAACCAGTCAATCCACCAATCTACAAATCAACTAACTCATGAAAGTTCTCAAAAAAATCCTCAAGTGGCTCGGCATTTTGTTGCTGCTGCTCATCATCTTCATCTTTGTGGCGCCTTTTATTTTCAAGGATAAGATTATTGCGTTTGTGAAAGAGGAAGCCAACAAACAACTCAACGCGAAAGTTGATTTCGGAGAATTTGGTCTCACGCTCTTCAGCAGTTTCCCCAACTTCTCATTGAGTATTGATAAAGTAAGTGTTGCCAATATCGGTGAGTTTGAAGGCGACACGCTTCTCTCCGTAAAAAATCTTTCCGCCACTGTGGATTTGATGAGCGTTATCAAAGGCGAGCAATATAAAATAAGAGGAATCCTTCTCGATAATCCTCGCATTCATGCGATTGTTCTTGCAAACGGAAAAGCAAACTGGGATATCACTAAACCAGACACTGCCGCTGCTGCTGCTTCCACCGAACCGACTAAGTTCAAAATGAATTTAAAAAAGTTAGAAATAAAGAACGCTCATATTATTTATGATGATGCTTCGCTCGGAGTTTATTCCGCGCTGGAGAATTTCAACTACACCATGAGCGGAGATTTCACACAGGATAATTTCACTATGGAAAATGACGCAACGATTGACGCTCTCACTGTGAAATACGGTGGCGTTGCGTATATGAATAAAGTGAAAACAGTTCTAAAAATATACATGGATGCCGACATGCCCAACTTCAAATTCACTTTCAAAGAGAATGAAATTTCTCTGAACGAACTTTCTCTTGGCATTGATGGTTTCTTCGCCATGCCGAAAGAAGATATGGATATGGACATTAAGTTCAAAGCCAATCAAACCGAATTCAAAAACATTCTCTCGCTCGTTCCCGCTGTATACACAAAAGATTATTCCACTATAAAAACAGCAGGCAAATTTTCTCTGGATGCTTTCGCGAAAGGAATTTACAATGATAAAAAGATGCCCGCCTTCGGTGCAAATATAAAAGTGGATGACGCGATGTTCCAGTATCCTTCGCTTCCGAAAGCAGTGAATGATATTACAATTGATGTTGCCGTTAAAAATGCTGACGGAGAACCTGACCACACCATCACCGACATTAAAAAGTTCCACATGGAGATGGCGGGCAATCCTGTTGACATTGTCATGCACATCGAAACTCCTGTAAGCGACCCGAATATTGCTGGAACTATTATGGGAAAACTGAATCTCGCTTCGATGAAAGATATTGTGCCGATGGAGGGAAGCGATTTGAACGGAACTGTTACTGCCGATGTTAAACTCAAAGGAAGAATGTCGAGCATTGAAAAAGAAAAATACGATGAGTTTGACGCAGATGGCACCATCATTATCATGGATATGAATTACAAAAGCAAAGATTTACCTCAGGGAATGAACATCAAAAGCATGACCATGAATTTCTCTCCGCAGTTTGTTGAACTCAGAGGATTCGACAGCAAGATCGGTAAGAGCGATATTCAGGCAAACGGCATGATAGAAAACATCATGCAGTATGTCTTCAAGGATTCTATGTTGCAGGGAACTTTCTCTATGAAATCTTCTGTGCTGGATTTGAACGAGTTTATGAGTGAAGAAGAAGGTGCTTCTACAGCAACTACGGATACTTCTTCCCTATCCATCATTGAAGTTCCGAAGAACATTGATTTCATTTTGAATTCCTCCATCGCGAAACTGATTTATGATGACATAGAAATCTCAAATATGGCTGGAAGCGTTATCGTGCGCGACAATAAAGTGATGATGAACAATCTTAAGATGAACCTGATGCAGGGAAGCATGCTGATGAGCGGTACTTACAGCACTGTGAATCCGAAAGTGCCGGCAGTAGATTTCGACATGAACATTTCTGATTTCGATATTCCGATGACGTTTAAATATTTCAACACCGTGCAATCGCTCGCTCCCGTTGCGAAATATGCCACAGGAAGATTTTCTACTCAATTGAAATATACTTCTACTCTTGACGCCACCATGATGCCCGACATGAAAACAATGAACGGTGACGGAAAAATGCAAACAAAGAATGTCGTTGTTGCAGGGTTCGAACCACTGAACAAACTTGCCGATGCTTTAGGAGGAATGGACAAATTCAAAAAAGCAGAGTTCTCAAATCTTGATATCAGTTATCATATTAAAGATGGAAAAGTATCCACCGATGAATTTCCTTTCAAGAGCGGAAGCGTTTTAGGAAATATTTTCGGCTCCACTGCGCTTGACCAAACGATTGATTACACCATGAAAATGGAAATCCCAACTGCTGACATGCCTTCAGGAGCAAAAGCATTTGTAACAAAACAGTTCTCTGCCGTAAATGCGCTTGGAACAAATTTCAAACTGCCTGAGAAAGTAAAAATCAATGCGCTGATTGGAGGAACAATAATGAAACCTGAAATCAAAACCAGCATGAAAGACATGGCAGGAAATGTAAAGGAGCAGGTGAAAGAACAAGTGAAAGAAGTTATAGACCAAAAAATAAATGAAGTAAAAGAAGATGTAAGCAAGAAAATTGAAGAGCAGAAAAAGAAACTGATTGCCGATGCTGAAACGCAGGCGCAAAAGTTACGAGATGAAGCAAAAAAATCTGCCGATGATGTACGGAAAAACGGAACTGCCGAAGCCGCTAAACTTGACAACAAAGGAGCCAACTTCTTAGAAAAAGCCGCCAACAAAAAAATAGCAGAGAAAATGAGAAAAGAAACCGAAGACAAAGCAAAAAATATAGAGTCGGAAGGAAATAAAAAGGCGGATGATGTCGTTAAAACTGCGAAAGAGCAGGCGGATAAACTGAAGTAGGAGTTATGATAAGAACGTCATTGCGAGCGAAGCGAAGCAATCCCACAGAAAAAAATTCTCTTTGGGAGATTGCTTCGTCCGCCAAAGGCGGACTCGCAATAACGTTTTCATTTTTTATTTTTATTTCTCACATTTCATTTGCCCAAGACTATCCCGCTTCAGAGTGCCCTTCCTCCAGCGATGAAGCGAAAATATTTTATGAGAAATCCCGCGACAAAAAGAAATACGAATACGCTGAGCGCACAAAGTTTCTGGAACAGGCAGTCGAAGAAGATCACAACTACGCTCCTGCCAATTACGAACTCGGAATGCATTGGCAGAGAAGAGCCGATGAAGCGGGAAGCGACTGCGAGAAATGTGAAAAATATTTTCGCGTTGTTATTTTGAATTGTCCGAAGTATCATTCTAATCCGTATTTTTTTCTTGGCTATATGTTTTATCAGCAGGGGAATTTTGATTCCGCCATGAAATACACAAGGCAGTTTCTCGATTTCAAAGAAGATAATTTGAAAAAATATGACAAACTCCGTTACGAACGATTTCTGGTGGATGCAAAAGACATCATGAAGTTTTCAAAGTTCAATAAAGAAATGTATGGCAACCCTGTTCAGTATGACCCGAAGATTGTTACGGGCATCAGCACTATCAAAGACGAATACCTGCCGTTCATTTCTCCAGATAATGAAATCGCTTTTTTCACGCGAAGGATTAAAGTATCACAGATGGGCGTTGCGTGGGATGTAAGTAAGGAAAAAGAATTTTTCTGTTCGAGCCAAAGAGGTGCGGATGGAAATTTTCCCGAAGGACAGCCCATGGAAACTCCGCCTTTTAACACACACTTTAATGAAGGAGGCGCTTCCATCACTATTGACAACAAGCATATTTATTACACGGTGGTGGAGCAGGACGGCAACTACGATATTTATTATTCTGATTTTGTCAGCAATGGTTTTGGTGGCGGTGATTGGAATTTTCCAAAAAGCGTAGGCAACATCATCAACAGCGCGGACAGTTGGGATTCTCAGCCATCTATTTCCGCAGATGGAAAAACACTTTACTTCGCAAGCAATCGTCCGAAAGGATATGGCGGAGTTGATTTATGGAAATCAGAAAAAGATTCTGCAGGAAGTTGGAAGACACCGATTAATCTTGGACCAAACATTAATACTGAAGGCGATGAAAAATCTCCCTTCCTTCACTGGGACAGCAAAACACTTTACTTTTCTTCGGGAGATAATGAGCAGGGCTACACTTCGCACATGAATTTGGGCGGCTTCGATATTTTTTATTCGCGTACCGACAGCACCGGCAAATGGATGAAGCCCAAAAATATCGGCTATCCAATCAACACGCAGAGTAATGATGTAGGTTTTTTTGTAAGCAGCGATGGAAAGTACGGGTACTTTGCTTCAAACGATAATACAAAGACAAAAGGAAAAAGTGTTGGCGGTTATGATTTATTTTATTTCGAACTGCCTCAGCACGTGCGCCCCGATGAAGTTGCCATTATAAAAGGAAAAGTAACCAATGATTCAGGAAAAGTGGTTAAAGCGGTGGATGTAGAATTAAAAGATGCTGTGACAAAAAAAATTACTAAAGCAGTAGTGGATTCCTCAACAGGAGAATATGCCGTTGCCGCCAATGTGACCCAGAAGCACGACCAACTTCTTATCGTGAAAAAAGACGGATACGCTTTCAGTTCGCAATTAATTTCCATGAAGGACACAAACGTCATTGCGAGCCCCGACTCTGTTGGGGCGAAGCAATCTCCCAAAGAAGAAGTTATAACTGCATTTGAAAAAAGTCCAGTCATAAAAGTTGATATGAAAACCGACTCCATCAAAGAAGGAAAAGCATTTACCATTAACAATATTTATTTCGGACCAAGCCATGCTGATTTGAAAGATGAATCCAAATTTGTATTGGATGAATTTGTAAATTATCTGAAAGCAGATTCAACTATTGTAATTGAAATTGACGGGCACACGGATAACATCGGCAACCCGCAGGATAACCAGAACCTTTCTGCCGACCGCGCCTTCACTGTGCTGGAATATTTGCGAGCGCAAGGATTGAACAAAGAACAAATAAAGGGCTACAAGGGCTTTGGAGAAACAAGACCTGTTGCCACAAACGATACGGAAGAAGGCAGAGCAAAAAACCGCAGAACGGAATTTTTAATTGTAGGAAAATAATTTTTATGCTGACACTTATAATCATCGCCCTCACTTGCCTCGTTTCCATTTCAGCATTCACTAACAGGAATTTATTTTCCAACATGCTTTTCAATCCAAGCATCATCCGCACCAATAAAGAATGGTACAGGTTTCTTACACACGCGCTTCTTCACGCGGACTGGATTCATCTCGCCATGAATATGTATGTGCTGTATATGTTCGGAGGCATTGTGGAAGAACTTTTTATGATGGAGTTTGGAACTATAAAAGGAGAAGTGTTTTTCTTTCTGCTGTACTTCATCAGCATTATCGCTTCTGTAATTCCTTCGTTTGAAAAACACAAGAACGATTTTTACTACAATGCCGTTGGAGCATCGGGCGCAGTGTCAGCAGTGGTGTTTGCTTCCATCCTGCTTGTTCCTCAAATGAGTTTGTCGCTGATGTTTATTCCCATTCCGATTCCTGCTCCGATATTCGGAATACTTTATCTGGTGTATTGCTGGTATGCAGCAAAGAATGCAAAAGATAATGTTGCCCACGATGTGCATTACTGGGGCTCGCTCTTTGGAGTTTTATTTACGATTATTGTTTTACCTTCAACCGTTCCGCAATTTATGGAAGCGGTGAAAAATATCTTTTAAGCGCCCTTCCCCTGCCCTTCCCTTTAGGGAAGGGAGATATACGAATGACTAAAGAAAAAAATAAAGAAAGAGAAAATTTAAAAGTCTCCCCTGAAGGGGGAGATTTAGAGGGGGCTAAAAGCAAATGTATTTTCCTTGATAGAGACGGAGTCATCAACAAAGAAATCGGCTATGTATTCCGCGTTGAAGATTTTGTTCTGACAGATGATATCATTCCTTCGCTGAAAAAATTACAGGAGGCGGGATTCATTTTTATTGTCATCACCAATCAAAGCGGCATCGCCAAAGAACTTTACACGCACGAAGATGTTGAAGCAGTTCACAAGCATATGCTGTCGCTGATGAAAGAGAACGGAATTAAAATTTCAGAAATATATTATTGCACGCATCACACCGATGTGGAGCCCTGCATCTGCCGAAAGCCCGATTCAGGCATGCTGGAGAAAGCAATCGCCCGCTTCAACATTGATGTGAAGCAATCATTTATGATTGGCGATAAAGAAAGAGATGTTCAGGCGGCAGAAAAAGCAGGAGTAAAAGGAATTTTAATTGAAGCGGATAGCCCGATAATGGGAATTGCGGAGGAAATCTGCCTCCCCCAACCCCCTCCTTTAGAGGGGGCTTAATATATTTTCAGATGTAGTGGTTATAAGTCTCCCCTGAAGGGGGAGATTTAGAGGGGGCTCCTTATTCCTCATCATGTCCTTTAGGCGGCTTGCCTGTCTTCCACATCTGTTCGGTTTCCTTTTCTACCTGCTTCAACGAATCGGAAACTTCTTTTGTTAAGAATCGGTCAAGGTCGGGCTTGCCTGCGTTTATCCAGGCGGTGTACCAGAAACTTCCCACAGCAAATACTGACTGCCGCATTCTTCGCTCCACCATTCCGTTCAGCAATTTGTTATATGCTTCAGAATATTCAGCGGAATAAACTTTTACATCTTTGTTGCCGCGCTTTTCATAAGAATATTTTTTATCCGCGCTCCAATAACCATTGAGATCGGCTTCCATCTTCAGCACAGAATCTTTTGCATCGAAACTTTCTTTCACGATTTCCCACGCTTTATCGTTTATCTTGTCAATGTATTTTGCCCTGCCAACAAAAAAATCCCACTTGTCAAAAAACAATTCGGGTATCCGCGTTTCCCAGAAACCATGAATTCCTTTTTGATTGGTGAGTTGTCCGTTATAGTTTTCGGTAGTGTGAAGCGGCACGTGCACATCGCCTATGTAATGCCCGAGATTGGCAGAGAGATAAAGTATTCGGTCAACATTTCCATCCTTGAACGCTTCAGTGAGGCGGTACATCATCTTTTCAATGTACCAGGGAACAATTCCATAAGCATTTAATGTATCTTCAGAAAACTTTGCAACTGCATCCTTCCAGCGTTTCGGAACAGAATCAAAAGGACTTTTTCCGTAATGGTCAATGTCAATGTAATGGCGGCACGCTTCATCTTTTGTTGAATACCTGCGCTTGTCTGCATCCACGGCATGCTCGGATAGATAGTCAATGTTTTTTTTATAGAAAGAAATCATTTCTGGCGGAAGCGTGAACACTGCGAGTTGATTTATTTTTTTATGCGCGAAGAAACCCCATGTGAAGGCAGAAGTTGGCAATAGGCAGTAGGCAATTGGCAAAAGGAAATAAAGAAGAAAAAAAATTTTGCGTGACACAGAAATATTTTCAGCAAAGATAGAATAGAAAAGAATATGGTATTTCAATCCATTAACTACTTTTGGCAACCAATCCATCGTCTATGAAAAAACTTTTTCTTTCATTATTCATTATCAATGCTTCATTATCCATTTCTTTTTCTCAGCCCTCCTTTATCAAAGATTCTCTCGACAAATACATAGAGCGCGAAATGGAACGCTGGAATGTTCCCGGTGCTGCAGTAGCAATTGTGAAGGATGGAAAAGTTATAGCGATGAAGGGATATGGCATTCGTGAAACGGGAAAAACAGATAAAGTGGATGAGAACACGCTTTTCCAAATCGCTTCCAACTCAAAAGCATTTACAGGAACCTCTATTGCGTTGCTTGATTATCAAAAACGTCTTTCTCTTGATGATAAAGCAACTAAATGGCTTCCCTACTTCAAACTAAACGATGAACTTGCTACAAGAGAAGTCACCGTAAAAGATTTGCTCTGCCACAGAATAGGGTTTCAGACTTTTCAAAGCGATTTGCTGAATTGGAATTGCAATCTCTCTCGCAAAGAACTAATCGCGAACATGCGAAATGTAAAACCAGTTTACGGTTTCCGTGCGCATTATGGCTATTGTAATTCAGGTTTCCTTGCTGCAGGAGAAATCATTCCTGCTGTTACGGATACTTCATGGGATGATTTTTTGAAATATCACTTCTTCATTCCGCTGAAGATGAATCACACTTCGACAACTTACAAAACAATTATTGCCGATGATAATGCCTGCAAGCCATACACCATTGTGAATGATAAACTTGTTCTTCTCCCATACGCCAACGTGGATAATCTTGGTCCTGCGGCTTCCATAAATTCCTGCGTGAAAGATTTATCGAACTGGCTATTGATGCAATTAGACAGCGGAAGGTTTGACGGAAAAAGAATTTTCCCCTATGAAGTCCTGCAAACAGCAACTACTTCAAACATGATTGTTCGGGATATGCCCGCCACATCGGGAGCAACTTTTCAAACCTACGGTCTCGGCTGGTTCATGCTTGATTATCATGGAAAAAGAATTATCCGTCATGATGGCGGATCTGATGGATTTGTCACCACTACTTGTTTTGTTCCTGCTTTGAATCTCGGAATTACAGTGCTTACGAATACTGATGCAAATTCATTTTATGCAGCATTGCGCACACAAATTATTGACGCATATATGAATCTTCCTTACTCCAATCACAGCGAAAAGATTTATAAAGCGGTTTCTGCAAATACAAAACTCGAAAATGCTGAGATAAATAAAATGCGAGAGTCCGCTGCTAAAAAACCAAAACAGACAATGAAAAATGAAGATTACGCAGGGAAATATAAAAATGAAGTGTACGGAGAAATCGAAATCAAGAATGCAAACAATAATTTAACAGTTTACTTTTTTCATCATCCCTTCCTAACAGGAAAACTTGAACCGATGGTTGAAAATGATTTTCTCTGCACTTACAGTGTTGCCACTTATGGAATCAAGAAAATAAATTTTATTGTTAAAGACAGGAAAGTAAAAAGTGTCATCATTCGCGTGAATGATTTTGTGGATATGATGGATTACGAGTTCATGAAAGAATAATTACATCTTCACCAGCGCATCTTCCCTATATATAGGAATGGCTTTCGTTTGATTTGGAGTAAGACAGCAGCGGACATCTTCTTTTAAATTTAATTCTGCGAGGCGTTCTTTGTGTGAAGAATGGCTGAGAAATTTATTTGGGTTTTTTTTCGCCATCTGCGAAAGGTATTTCAGCGCAAGACAGGCATCGCCAAAATCGTATTTGTCCGAGCGGTTTGAAATCTCATCCGTAACTGCACCTGCAAACAACGCATCTTCAAGATTAAATTTATTTTTCCAGCCAGAGCAAAGCAAAAGAATATTTCTTTTCTCTGCAACAAGAAAATTACACAGAGCATCAATATTCAGAAAAGAACCAATAACAATTTTATAAGCGTCTTTTGCCGCTTCAATTGCCTGCGTTCCGTTGGTCGTAGTTAGCACAATCGTTTTCCCTTTTATATGTTCTCCCATATAATGAAACGGAGAATTTCCGAAATCAAATCCATCCACAGGCAAACCGTTTCTTTCCGCGCCAACTAAAAATCCTTTTTTCTTGTAAGAGTGCGCTTCTTCAATGGTCGCGACAGGAATTATTTTCTCCACACCATTTTCAAATGCGGCACAAATAGCGGAAGTCGCGCGCAGCACATCAATGATGACAACAATGCTTTCATCGTCCTTGTAAACAGGATAGAGATAAGGAGAAAAGCAGGCGTCTATTTTTATTTTTTTTTCTTCCATTATTTTTTCAGGAAAGGAGTCTTAATCACTTTCGCTTTCAGGTTTTTGTCACGAATCTTTATAAATATTTCTTTGTCTGGCTGAGAGAATTCTGTTTGCACATATCCCATTCCTATTCCTTTATTCAAACAAGGAGATTGTGTTCCTGAAGTTACTTTACCGATTGCATTTCCATTTTTGTCAGCAATTTCATAATCGTGGCGGGGAATTCCGCGGTCAACCATTTCAAATCCAACCAATTTTTTTGTAACTCCTTTTTCTTTTTGCTCTTTCAGATTTTTTGAGTTAGTAAACTCTTTTGTGAATTTTGTTATCCAGCCAAGCCCTGCTTCAATCGGAGAAGTTGTGTCATCAATGTCATTTCCATATAGGCAAAATCCCATTTCCAATCTCAATGTATCGCGCGCGCCAAGCCCGATAGGTTTTATTCCGAATTCTTTTCCTGCTTCCATGATGGCATCCCACATTTTTTCCGCGTCCTTGTTCCATGCGTAAATTTCAAAACCTCCTGCACCTGTGTAACCAGTGTTAGAAATTATTACATCATCACATCCTGCCATTTTTCCCGCGTCAAAAGAATAGTATTCCATCTTCGACAAATCAATGTCTGTTAATTTCTGAAGAACGGCAATTGCTTTTGGTCCCTGCACAGCAAATAAACTTAAATCATCACTCATATTTTTCATTTCAACTCCAAACGTATTGTGCTTCGTAATCCAGTTCCAATCTTTTTCAATGTTCGAAGCGTTCACCACCAAATAATATTCGTTCGCATCCCAACGGTATACAAGCAAATCGTCCACAATTCCTCCTTTGTCATTCGGCAGACAGGTGTACTGAACTTTTTTATCAGCAAGTTTCGAAGCATCGTTGGAAGTAACAAGTTGAATAAGATCCAACGCGTTTTCTCCTTTCAGCATGAATTCTCCCATGTGGCTTACATCAAAAATCCCAACTGAGTTTCTTACAGCAAGATGTTCATCATTCAAACCGGAATATGAAACAGGCATGTTGAAGCCTGCGAAGGGAACCATCTTGGCACCGAGCGAAATATGTTTATGCGTGATGGCTGTATTTTTCATAATTAAAACTGTTCGGTGCAAAAGTAAAATTATTCAGGTATTTGGAAAAGTGGAGAATGTACGTTGGAAATTGACAAGTGATACGCGTTAACTCAACAAACTTTTTAGAGCACTTAAATAATTTTCTTTCTGGGAATTTACTGAATATTTTCCTTCAACAGTTTTTCTTGCCGCTGTTCCGATTTTTATTCTTAGTTCAGGATTTTCAATCAGCAGAGAAATTTTTTCAACCCATTCATTTTCATCTTTCGCAAGAAATCCATTTATACTATCTGAAACTATTTTTGAATTCACTCCAACGGGAGACATTACGCACGGAATTTCAAGCGCCATATACTGCAATGCTTTCAGTCCACATTTGCCGCGCGCCCAATCGGTATCAGGCAAAGGCATAATGCCAATATCAATTTCCGAGAGCTCGGAAATTTCGTTTTCAATCTTCCACGAAATTCCTTTAATGCCAATTTTCCTGTTTTCATAAGCACTGTCTCCAATAACTTTAAAATAAATTTTGTTGCTGAATTTTTCTTTTAGTAGTTGAAGCGCAGGGATCGCGTACTCAAAATGCTGGATAGTAGTATGGCTTCCCGTCCAGCCGATGCAGATTCGCTCATCTTTCTTTATAAGGTTTTTTTTTCTATGATAATCCGTATCAATGGTTGTTGGAATCATCCAAACATTTTTGTTGTACTTCTTCGCGTAATCTTCGAGATAATTATTCCCCGCTACAACTAAATCAGAAAGAGAAATCAATCTGGATGTCTTTGAAGGATTCTTCAGCCATTCAAATTTTTTGTTTCCTTCCGAAACATTTGGAAGCCAGATGGCATCATCAAAATCAAAAATTATTTTCTTTCCTGTTTCTTTCAACTTTCTTTCAAAAAAGGTTGTTCCTGTCATAAATGCCTCTCGCTGAATGAAAATAATGTCGTACTCTTTTGCTTTAGCAATATCCCCCCTTCTTCTCAAAAAACTTTTTGCCACAACGGACACCTTTTCGAAAAAATTCTCTTCGCTGTAAAATATTTTGTCGTTTATTTCATCAAGCAGCGGGGATAAATGACATTCAAACCCATTTGCCTTGAGAAAAGAAAAATACTGTTCAAAGCGAAAACGCTGGCTGGGAGAGCGGTTTAATCGGTGTGCGGCTATGAAAAGAATTTTGGACATAAGGCAAATGCAAAAATAATATTACTAATGTATCAATCTCACATCTCATATATAATATCTCACATCTATTTTGTCTTATCTTTGAAAATATTTTTCAACTCATGCTGCTCTTTGAACGCACCGCACCCCGATGGATAATTTTCATTATTGACATCTGCATTTGCGTTTTTTCTCTTACGCTTGCTTATCTTCTTCGTTTTAATTTTTCAATTCCACCCGATGAGATGGAACGATTTTATACTGCATATCCTTTTGCCATAGGCGTAAGAGCACTGAGTTTTTTTCTCGCAAAAACATACAAGGGCATTGTTCGCTACACCAGCTCAAAAGATGCGCAGCGGATTTTTATTGTTACCACTTCGGGCACCGCGTTTATGGTTGCTGCAAACTTTTTCAATACTTCCTTGCTTGACAACGAACTTTATTTCATTCCAATTTCCATTGTCATTATTGATTATCTCGCTTCCACTTTTCTCCTCATCAGCATGCGTGTTCTTTTCAAAGTGCTTTATTTTGAATGGAAAAATCCATCAAGGGCAAAAACATCCGTTATCATTTTTGGGGCTGGCGAATCGGGCGTGATTACCAAACGCACATTGGATCGCGATGCAGGAATGAAATACAAAGTGCTTGCCTTTATTGACGATGACCCAAAAAGATGGGGAAGCAAACTTGAAGGCATCACCATTTACGCACCGGACAAACTCGAAGAACTGCTGCTTAATGGAAATGTGGCGCACATGATTATTTCCATTCAGAATATTCCTACGAACCGAAAAGAAGAAATTGTTGAAGCGTGTTTAAAATACAAAACAAAAATCTTGAATGTTCCTCCGGTGAGCAGTTGGATAAACGGAGAACTTAGTTTCAAGCAGATAAAAAAAGCGCGCATCGAAGATTTACTTGAACGCAATCCCATCCAACTCGACCAGTCAACTATCAAAAGCCAGACATTAGATAAAGTTGTTCTTGTCACAGGCGCTGCCGGCTCCATCGGAAGCGAAATTGTAAGACAGATTTCAAAATTCAATCCGAAAAAATTAATTCTTGTTGACACTGCTGAGTCGCCTCTCTACGAAATGGAAATTGAATTGAAAAATATTTTTCACCTACGTTCTTATGAAATCGTAATTGCTGACATACGAAACAAGGAGCGCATGGAAAACATTTTCAGTAAATATTCTCCACAAGTTGTTTATCATGCAGCAGCGTACAAACACGTTCCGATGATGGAATATCATCCGATTGAGGCCATTCATACAAATGTTCTTGGAACAAAAACCGTTGCTGACATTGCCGTAAAGCAAGGAGTGGAAAAATTTGTAATGGTTTCCACCGATAAAGCAGTGAACCCCACAAACGTAATGGGCGCTTCGAAAAGAATTGCCGAAATGTATGTACAATCACTGAGTAAAGAATCAAACACAAAATTTATTACTACAAGATTTGGAAACGTTCTTGGTTCAAATGGTTCGGTAATTCAATTATTCCGCCAGCAAATTGAAAGAGGCGGACCAATTACAGTCACACATCCTGACATTACAAGATTTTTTATGACGATTCCGGAAGCGTGCCAGTTAGTTTTGGAAGCAGGGGCGATGGGAAAAGGAGGAGAAATCTTTCTTTTCGATATGGGACAGTCTGTAAAAATTGCTGATCTCGCAAAGAAAATGGTTCAACTAGCAGGATTAACTTTAGGAAAAGACATCCAGATTGTTTACACCGGTTTGCGCCCTGGGGAAAAACTTTTTGAAGAACTTCTTGCAACAAAAGAAAACACAATCCCTACTCATAATCCTCAAATCATGGTGGGAAAAGTAAGGGAATATGACTACAAAGAAGTTTCAGAAAATGTTAGCGCGCTGATTTCTCTTCTCCCCAAACAAGACAGCAAACTCATTGTGAAGAAAATGAAAGAAATGGTTCCTGAATTCAAAAGCGAGAATTCCGTGTATGAGGAATTAGATAAAGTTTCCGCATAATTTATGGAAGGGTATAAACACAAAACTCCCATTCAACTTCGCTTCAAGGATATTGATTTGCTAGGGCATGTGAATAATGCGAATCATTTTACTTACATAGAACTGGCACGCGTACATTATTTTAATCATGTGGCGGGAGAAGAAATAAACTGGTCGAAGCACGGAATCATTCTCGCGAAAGCAACGATTGATTACAAACTGCCTGTTCTTATCAATGACAAAGTTTTTGTTTACACCAAATGCTCCCGCATCGGTAATAAAAGTTTTGACCTTTCATACAAAATTGTAAAAGAAAACCCTCATCCCAACCTTCCCCAAAAAGGAGAAGGAGAAACCGTTCTTGCAGAAGCAATGACAGTTCTTGTCTGCTTTGATTATCAAAAAAGCGCAAGCATTCCAATACCTGATGAATGGAAAAAGAAACTTCAACATTACGATAACCTGTAACCTGAAACTTGAAACTCTCTTTAGGTTTTTCGCCTTGCCCCAACGATTGCTTCATCTTTGATGCACTCCTTCACGGAAAAATTGACACAGAAGGATTGAAGTTCAAACCCGTGATTGAAGATGTGGAAGCGCTGAATCAAAAAGCATTCAAATCCAAAGTTGACATTACAAAACTTAGTTTCTTTGCTTTTGCCAAAGCACAAAAAGATTATTCTCTTCTTGATTCAGGAAGCGCATTGGGTTTTGGTGTTGGACCGTTAGTAATTTCAAAAGACTCAAAACTCAAAACTCAAAACTTAAAACTCAAAATTGCTATTCCCGGCAAGAACACCACCGCCAATCTCCTATTCTCGCTTGCCTATCCTCATTTAAAAAACAAAACCGAAGTCCTCTTTTCTAAAATTGAAGATGCGGTGCTGAAAAGAAAGTTTGACTTGGGTGTTATCATCCACGAAAGTCGTTTTACCTATGAGCAAAAGGGATTAAAAAAAATTATTGACCTTGGCGAGTGGTGGGAAAAGAAAACAAAATTTCCCATTCCGCTTGGAGGAATTGCCATAAAAAAAACTTTTCCACGGGCAGTCCAAGCAAAAATAAATCGTGTTATACGCAGAAGCGTTGAGTTTGCTTTTGCGAATCCTGAATCGAGCAAAAAATTTGTAAAGAAGCATTCGCAAGAAATGGATGACGATGTAATCAAACAGCACATCAATCTTTACGTGAATAAGTTTTCTGTTTCGCTGGGAAAGAAGGGGAATGAAGCCGTGAAGATTTTTTTGAAGGAAGCCCGGAAGCAAATCTCCTGACACCTGTCCTTTGTCCCTTCACGTTATTCTTCTACTTTTGTCTTACTAAATTCAGTAACATGAAAAAATATCTTTTCACCATCCTATCAATTTCTTTTGCAGGAAACATCTGGGCACAAAATGTCGGAATCAATCCAACAGGTGCAACGCCAAACGCATCTGCAGGACTGGATGTTGATTTCACCAACATGGGAATTTTAATTCCGAGAGTTTCGCTCACGCAAACTTCATTGGCTGCGCCAATCACAACACCAGCAACAAGTCTGATGGTGTACAACACCGCAACCGTGAACGATGTAACTCCGGGATATTATTACTGGAACGGAACTATCTGGGTTCGTTTCATAACAGGAAGCGGAACAGGTGCCGGCTGGCTCACTAATGGAAATACGTTAACAGGTACTCTCCCGTCTTCGCCAAATGAATTTATCGGCACAACAAATGCTGCTGACTGGATTGTGAAAACAAATAATATTGAAATCATGCGAGTGACTTCTACAGGAAATGTAGGAATTGGAACTACATCTCCGCAAGACGCGCTGCACATCGTTTCCACCATTCCCACTGCCACAACCAATCTTCATCCTTACAGAACAGGTGCAATTGTTGAAGGCGACCAAAATACTTTTGGCGGACGTTTGTCCATCAGACAAGCGGGAGCGAACGGTGCATTGACTTTATTTAGAACAAATGGAACCATTGCTGCACCCACAACAATGATTTCAGGCGATGTGATGGGAACTATTTCTTTTGGCGGATATGATGGAACATTAGTGAATAGTTTTTTCGGAATGAATGCGATTGCTGCAGAGAACTGGACAAATGTTGCGCATGGTTCTGATATTTCATTCAACACAATAAATATTGGTGCAGGATTTGGAGGCACTGAGAAAATGAGAATCACTTCTGAAGGAAATGTTGGTATCGGCACATCAAGTCCAAATGCGCCACTTGATGTTCTTGACAATATTGACAACAATGGTGTTTCGGCAATTTTTGTGGGGCGGCAGTTGAACGGCATAGACACTAGAGCGTATTTCATCTTTCAACATCAAAATATTATTTCAGGAGGAGATGGAAACTGGTGGGGATTAGCAGTTGACCCAACAACTAAGGATTTCGCTATTCATAAATCATCTTTTCAAGATTTTATTCAATTGTCTAATTCTACAGGAAATGTGCTCTTGGTTCCAACTGCCGGCAAAGTCGGCATCGGCACCACTACTCCTGCATATAAGTTGCACGTGTTAAATACTAATCCATCAGTAGCAATAAACATCTATGCTCCGTTTGTGCCAACGCTCACAGCAAACCAGGCAAGCAACCTTCACGCAACGTGGAGCGAAATAATTACCGGCTCTGCTTTTAATTTTAACTGCACGCTTTGGGGAGCGGTGAACCGGGTAACTCTTTCAGCAAGTCAAACAGGAACTGTTACAGCAATGGTGGGGGCAACAAATGATATGTCGCACAACGGAACGGGAACAGTCGGCTCTGCATTCGGTTCAATGAATCATGTAAGCAATGTTTCTTCGGCTACCATCACAAACGCTTACGGGTTGAATGCCGAAATATTTAATACAGGAGGCGGAACTGTTACCAATGGCTTTGGAATTTATATTGGCAATATTCAGGCGACAAACAAGTGGAGCGTTTATGCTATTGATGCCACCGCGCCAAGTTATTTTGCGGGCAAGGTTGGCATTGGCACGCTCACTCCTACGGCTTCGGTAGATATAAACGCGGGCACGGGATATAATCAACTGCGGATGAGAACTCCATTTACTCCTGCTAATACTGCCGATGCAAACGGAAACACCGGAGATGTGGCATGGGATGACAACTTTGTGTATGTGAAAACCTCTGCCGGATGGAAGAGAACTACTTTATCTGCCTTTTAAGAAAGCACTACTACTTCTGTCTAAGAGCATCCCACCCCTGCGCTGTAAGTTGAGTAAGCATTTCGGTTCCGGTGAGGACTAAATTTGTTCCTTCAGTTTTTTCTGTGATGTGTCCGATGACAGATATGTCGCTCGCCAGCTTTTTGATTTTATCATGGTCCTTTATATCAATGGTAAAAAGCAACTCATAATCCTCTCCCCCATTCAGCGCGCAAACTGTCGGGTTCAGATTAAATTCTTTCGCGCGTTCAATCGCAGTATCATCAATCGGAATTTTATTTTCATACAATCGGCACCCGACATTTGATTCGGTGCATAGGTGAAGAGTTTCAGAAGCCAGTCCGTCAGAAATATCAATCATGGATGTCGGCTTCACCCCTATTTCTTTCAACTTTTTGATAATATCTTTTCTTGCTTCGGGTTTTAATTGCCGTTCTATGAGATAATCATTCCCGCTTAAATCGGGTTGGATGTTTGGATTTTCCTGGAAGATTTTTTTCTCGCGCTCAAGAATTTGCAAACCTAAATATGCTGAACCTAAATCTCCCGAAACGCAAAGAAGGTTAGTCGGCTTGGCTCCGCTTCTATAAACAATTTCATTTTTATCCGCACTTCCAATCGCAGTAATGTTAATCACCATTCCTGTTTTTGAAGAACTGGTATCTCCGCCAACCAAATCCACATGAAAGTTTTTGCACGCAAGAAGCATTCCTGCGTAAAATTCCTCAATTGCTTCCAATGAAAAACGATTTGAAATAGCAATCGAAACTAAAATTTGTCTTGGCGTTGCATTCATAGCATAAATGTCAGATACATTCACCGCCACTGCTTTGTAGCCAAGATGTTTCATCGGACAATACGTCAAATCAAAATGAACTCCTTCAATCAGCATGTCGGTGGTGACCACAGTTTGTTTTCCTTCTTCGTATTTAATCACAGCGCAATCATCACCAATGCCGACTATTGATGATTCATTGTTAAGTAAAACATGTTTTGAAATATGTTTTATCAAACCAAACTCTCCAAGCGAAGAAAGTTCAGTGCGGGAGGGGGATATATCTTCTAGCATAACCGCGAATGTACAAATCTTGGTTTATGCTTTGTGTACTTTGCGTGAAACCTATTTGGCTTTAATAATTATCTTTGAAACTCATTTTAATCAGTGATAATCCGTGCAATCTGTGGCTGAATTTCCTGACCTTACCAAAATCCCCCGCATCGACCAAGTTGGTGTTGAAGAGCGCATAGCAAGATTTTGTTCACGAAGCATTAAGAAAGAGTCAAAACTTCAGGGATTGAAACTTGCTTTGAGCATGATTGATTTAACAACGCTCGAAGGAAAGGACACAGAAGGAAAAGTAAAACAGATGTGTTACAAAGCAGCACATCTTCACGATGAAATTGAAAATCTTCCAACTGTTGCCGCTGTTTGCGTCTACCCAACTTTCGTAAAAGTTGCAAAACAAACTTTAAAAGGAACGAATATTAAAGTCGCTTCTGTTGCAACCGGATTTCCAAGCGGACAAACCACAACAGAAATAAAGATATCCGATACAAAATTTGCTGTAGAGAATGGTGCCGATGAAGTGGATATGGTAATTTCACGAGGAGAATTTCTGGAAGGGAATTATACTTTTGTGTTTGAAGAAATCGCGAAAGTGAAAGAAGCATGTGGAAACGCAAGATTAAAAGTTATTCTAGAAACAGGTGAACTTTCCACACTTGACAACGTACGAAAGGCAAGTGAAATTGCCATGCACGCTGGAGCGGATTTCATAAAAACGTCTACCGGAAAAATTTCTCCTGCTGCAACCATGCCAGTGACTTTAGTTATGCTCGAAGCCATCCGCGATTTTTATTACAGCACAGGAAAAATGATTGGCATGAAACCAGCAGGCGGAATTTCTACTGCGAAAAATGCCTTACAATACTTGGTTATGGTGAAAGAAACTTTAGGTAACGCCTGGCTCAGCAACGAATGGTTTCGTTTTGGAGCAAGCAGTTTAGCAAATGATTTATTAATGCAGATTGCAAAACAAACAACAGGAGTTTATCAGAGTGCAGAATATTTTTCAAAAGATTGAAATAATGAAAATAAAAGAGAAAGAATCAAAACTTAATTTTAAAACTGATTGGAAGTATTCTGCTTCGCCAGAAAGCACTTCTCATATTAATCTGAAGAAACAATACGATTTATTTATTGGCGGAGAATTTGTAAAACCAAATTCAAAAAAATATTTTAATACAATCAATCCCGCCACCGAAGAAAAGATTTCTGAAATAGCTGATGCGGATGAAAAAGATGTGGACAATGCGGTGAAGTCCGCACGAAAAGCGTTCAAGACGTGGAGCAAAATTTCCGCGAAAGAAAGAGGAAAATATATTTACCGAATAGCACGAATGCTTCAGGAACGCGCGCGCGAGTTTGCCGTAATCGAAAGCATGGATGGCGGCAAACCCATCCGCGAATCACGAGATATTGATATTCCGCTTGCCGCCAATCATTTTTTCTATTATGCCGGCTGGGCAGATAAATTAGAGTATGCTTTTCCTAACAGAAAACCGAAACCGCTCGGTGTTGCCGGACAAATAATTCCGTGGAATTTTCCTTTGCTGATGGCTGCATGGAAAATCGCTCCCGCGCTTGCCTGCGGAAATACTATTGTACTCAAACCTGCTGAAACAACTTCTCTCACCGCGCTGAAACTTGCTGAACTTATTGCAGATTCTGGTTTGCCAGATGGAGTGGTGAATATTATTACAGGCGCGGGAAGAACTGGCGCAGCAATTGTAAATCATCCTGACATTGATAAAATCGCATTCACAGGTTCGACTGATGTTGGCAAAATAATTCAGAAAGCAATTGCGGGCACGAAGAAAAAAGCCACACTCGAACTCGGAGGAAAAGCCGCCAATATTATTTTTGAAGACGCACCGATTGATCAAGCGGTGGAAGGAATCATCAACGGAATATTTTTCAACCAGGGACACGTATGTTGTGCCGGCTCGCGCTTGTTTGTTCAGGAAGGAGTGGCTGATATGGTGATACGTAAACTGAAAGACAGAATGGAAACGTTGATTGTCGGAAATCCTCTCGATAAAAACACAGACATTGGTGCAATCAATTCCAAATCGCAGTTAGAAACGATAAATAAATTTATTTCCATAGGGAAAAATGACGGAGCAGATTTTTATCAGTCATCGTGTACTATTCCGAACAAAGGTTATTTCTGTCGCCCAACTTTGTTTCTGAATGCTTCTCAATCGCATCAAGTTGTGAAAGAAGAAATTTTCGGTCCTGTTCTCACCGTGCAAACTTTCAGAACTATTGAAGAAGTGATTGAAAAAGCAAATAATATTCCTTACGGTCTTTCGGCTGGTGTGTGGACAGATAAAGGTTCTAAAATTTTTAATCTCACAAGTAAATTAAGAGCGGGAGTTATTTGGGCGAACACGTATAATAAATTTGATCCAACTTCTCCGTTTGGAGGCTATAAAGAAAGCGGATTCGGAAGAGAAGGCGGATTGCACGGACTGTCAGCATACTTAAATATTTAAGAAGATGGAAAGAATAGACGTTCAGAAAACATACAAGATTTATATCGGAGGGCAATTCCCGCGAACCGAAAGCGGAAGATTTTACCCTCTGAAAAATAAAAAAGGCGAAACACTCGCAAATATTTGTTTGTCTTCAAAAAAAGATTTTCGAAACGCTGTAGTTGCTGCACGCGGTGCATTTGCAGGATGGAGTTCGCGAAACGCTTTTAATCGCTCGCAGATTTTGTACCGCATTGCCGAAATGCTGGAAGGTAGAAAAGCACAATTCATTTCTGAAATTATCTTACAGGGAAGAAATAAAAAAGACGCAGAAAAAGAAGTATCGCTTGCGATTGACAGATTGGTTTATTATTCCGGCTGGTGCGATAAGTATTCTCAAATTTTTTCATCTGTGAATCCTGTTTCATCTTCACATTTTAATTTTTCCGTTCCCGAGCCGACAGGAGTTGTTTCGATAATTGCTTCAGAAGAAAATTCTTTGATTGGATTAGTTTCAGTGATTGCTCCTGTGATTGCAAGCGGAAACACTTGTGTAGTTCTTGCCTCTGAAACAAAACCGCTTTGCTCGGTAACATTTGCTGAAGTTCTAAATTCTTCTGATGTTCCTGCCGGAGTTGTAAATATTCTGACAGGAAAATCTTCCGAGCTGCTCGAAACTTTTTCTTCGCACATGGATGTGAACGCAATTGTTTATTCCAGAAAAAATGTAGATGAAATAAAAAAGGTGCAGGAAAATTCTTCGCTGAATGTAAAGCGCTGTTTCATAAGAGAAGAAAACTGGATGAATGAATCTTCTCAAAATCCATATTTCATTCTAGACACAACAGAAATAAAAACCACCTGGCACCCGGTAGAAAACATCGGAAGCGCAAAAGCCGGCTATTAAAAATTCAATTTACTACTATGGCAAAAACCGCACTCATTACCGGAATCACAGGACAAGATGGTGCATATCTTGCAGAACTGCTTCTCGGTAAAGGATACACCGTTCACGGTCTCAAGCGCAGAAGTTCAATGTTCAACACTCAGCGTGTTGACCATTTGTATGAAGATGTTCACGAGAAAGGCGTAAAGTTTTTTATGCATTATGGTGATTTGACTGACAGTACAAATTTAATCCGCGTAGTTCAGGAAACTCAGCCGGATGAAATTTACAACCTTGCAGCGCAATCACACGTGCGTGTGTCATTTGAAACACCCGAGTACACCGCAAACGCTGACGCAATTGGAGCGCTTCGTTTACTTGAAGCCATTCGCATTTTGAAATTAGAAAAGAAAACTAAATTCTACCAGGCGGCCACTTCAGAACTTTACGGAGAAGTTCTTGAAATTCCCCAGAGAGAAACAACTCCTTTCAATCCGAGAAGTCCGTATGGAGCGGCAAAGGCGTACGCATTTTACATCACAAAAAATTATCGCGAAGCATATAATATGTTTGCCTGCAACGGAATTTTATTTAATCACGAAAGTCCGGTTAGAGGAGAAACATTTGTAACAAGGAAAATAACCCGTGCTGCGGCAAAAATTTCTCTGGGACTTCAGAAAAAAGTTTTCTTGGGAAATTTAGATGCTGAGCGCGACTGGGGACATGCAAAAGATTATGTGGAAGGAATGTGGATGATGCTGCAACAAAAAGAAGCAGAAGATTTTGTTCTTGCTACCGGTAAAAAAATATCTGTCAGGAAATTCGTTGAAATGGCTTTTGCGGAGACGGGCGTGAAAATAGAATGGAAAGGAAAAGCCGAGAATGAAAAAGGAATGGATGCTTCATCGGGAAAAACAATTATTGAGATTGACAAAAAATATTTCCGCCCTTCAGAAGTGGATTTGCTAGTAGGCGATGCATCCAAAGCAAAAAAACTTCTCGGATGGAAACCAAAATACACCGTGGAGGATTTAGTAAAAGAAATGGTTGCCTGCGACATAAAACTTTTTGAGCGCGAGAAATACCTTGCTGATGGCGGACATAAAATTCTCGACCAGCACGAGTAATGGAAAAAAAATCTAAAATATATGTTGCTGGTCATAGCGGAATGGCTGGCTCTGCTATAGTGAGAAAACTTCGAAAAGAAGGATTTATAAATATTATTTCCCGCTCATCCAAAGAACTCGACCTCTGTAATCAGCACGCAGTAAAGAATTTTTTTTCACAACAAAAACCCGAGTATGTTTTTCATGCTGCGGCTAGGGTGGGCGGCATTATCGCAAATAATTCTTACCGCGCTGAATTTATCTATGAAAATTTGATGATTCAGAATAATGTGATTCATTCTTCCTACGAAAACAAAGTGAAAAAACTTTTATTCCTCGGCTCATCCTGCATTTACCCGAAACTTGCACCACAGCCATTGAAAGAAGAATATTTGCTTACAGGAAAACTTGAAGAAACCAACGAGCCGTACGCAGTTGCAAAAATTACAGGAATAAAAATGTGTGACGCCTACCGCGCGCAATATGGATGCAATTTTATTTCCGTGATGCCGACAAATCTTTTTGGACCGAATGACAATTACGATTTAAATACTTCTCATGTGCTTCCTGCGCTGCTCAAAAAATTCCATTCCGCCAAAGTGAATAACGAACCACACGTGGTGGTGTGGGGAACGGGGCATCCGCGAAGAGAATTTTTGCATGTGGATGATTGCATAGAAGCGGTATTATTTCTCATGCAGCATTACAACGACTCGGGGCATATCAACATCGGCATGGGAGAAGATCTCACAATTTCCGACCTTGCCTCGCTGATAAAAAAGATTGTGAACTATGAAGGAGAAATCATGTTTGACACCTCAAAGCCCGATGGCACTCCCCGCAAACTTCTGGATGTAAGTAAAATTAATTCCCTCGGATGGAAACATAAAATTGTCTTGGAAGAAGGGATAAGGAAAGTTTACGAAGAAGTAAAAACTAAATTCTAAACGTTATTGCGATCCGCCAGTTGGCGGAGAAGCGATTTCATAAATGAAAGTCAAAAATCACAAATCACCAGTCACAAGATTTTTTTTCGCGCTTGTCACTTGCCTCTTGTCCCTTGCCACCTTATTTGCTCAACAAAACAATTTACCCTTGAATAGGGAGTGGGGACTAAACTTTGAAAAATGCAGAACAACAATAAAAAATGATTCTATCAATCCGTGCGTGTACTACAAAAACGACAATTCATGCTTTCTTCCACATACTATTGCAATAAAACAAATTGACAAGAATGATTCCCTCCGCAAGAAGACATCTTTTATAAAAAGAAAACTAAAAAAGGAAAATTTCATTATTGTCAACGACACCATCGATAAATTCTATCTCACCATTGATCCTCTTTTTAATTTTGAATTCGGAAGAGATTTGGAAGATTCCCTGAACGAAAAATCATATAAGAACACACGCGGAGTTTTGGTACGAGGCGATATCGGAGAAAAAATTTCTTTTGAAACTTCTGTTTATGAAAATCAGGGGGCTTTTCCTTCCTATATTGATTCTTTTGTGCAACAATATTTGGTTATACCCGGACAAGGAAGATGGAAGACATTCAAGATAGATACTATAGACCCTTATAATAAAAGTTATGATTACGCGATTGCATCTGGATATATTTCCTATTCTCCGAGCAAACATTTTAATCTTCAGGTAGGACATGGAAAACATTTTGTCGGTGATGGCTATCGTTCGCTTCTGCTCAGCGATAATGCGTTCAATTATCCATTCGCACGCATAACAACTTCATTTGGAAAAATCCAGTACACAAACCTTTATGCTTCATTCATGAATCTTACAGATGGCGGAGTAAAAACTCCTTCAGGTACGGAAAGATTATTTCAGAAGAAAGCGGGAAGTTTTCAATTTCTCAATTGGAATATTCACAAAAGAATTCAATTAGGATTGTTTAACGGGCTCATTTGGCAAACAAGCGATTCCTTGAACAATCAATGCATCCGCTTGTCATACGCCAGCCCTATCATTTATACTTCCGCGCTTACGGAAGGGTTAAACGGAACAAACAATGTGTTGCTCGGAGCAACATTAAAAGTGAAAATCACAAATTCAATTTCTTTTTACGGTCAATATATGATGGATGATTTCTCTGCGGTAAAAAATTCTCTCCGTAATAAAACAGGATTTCAGGCGGGCGCAAAATATTTTGATTTGTTCGGAGCAAAAAATCTTCACCTGCAATTGGAATACAATCAGGTTCGTCCGTATACTTACGCTTCAAAAAAACCTTCTCAGAGTTACACGCATTACAACCAGCCGCTCGCTCATCCGCTCGGAGCAAATTTTAAAGAAGCAATTGCTTTTCTAAACTACCGCATCGGGGATTTTTTTGCTGAACTTAAATTCAGTTATGCATTGATTGGAAAAGATTATCTCATTAATAATTATAATTTCGGTAATAATATTTTCAAATCCGATACCATTGCCCTCCCTTTTGATGAAAGCAACATAATGCTTCAAGGATTAAAAACTAATTTGATTTACAAAGATTTTCATATCGGTTATTTGGTGAATCCATCCACCAACTTTAATATTCTTGTTGGAATTTCAAATAGAAGCAGCACAAGCGCGATTGAAAACTCGCAAACCAATTACGTATACTTCGGAATCAGAACTTCGCTGAGTAACGTGTACTATGACTTTTAGCCACAGATTTCACGGATTTTCACAGATTAAAAACTCTTTGTAACCTTCTTCTGACTTTTCCGTAAATTTGTCCAAGTATTAGCAAATGGAATTACTTCTTCTCACCTTCATCACTGCTTTCGGAGTTGTTCTGCTTTCAACGCCATCGCTCATCAAAGTTGCGATACTGAAACGATTATTTGACGAGCCCACTGAAGAACGAAAACTTCACAAACGGGTAATTCCAACCATTGGAGGCGTTATCATTTTCGCGGGAACATTTTTTGCTTTTGTGCTTTGGTTTCCTTCTGATAATCTGCTCGATATTGATGTAGGAAGTTCAACTTACCTGAAGAACGCGCTCGCGCTGGAAGTAACAAAATCCGCTCTCAACGATTTCAAATATATTCTTGCTACAGTTTTTGTTTTGTTTTTTGTTGGAGTGAAGGATGACATCATAGGCACATCGCCCATAAAACGACTGGCTGCTCACATTCTCGTTGCGCTGATGATTGTGCTGATGGCGGACATCCGCATTAAAAGTATGCACGGAATTTTTGACGTGTATGAAATTCCCTTTTGGTCAAGTATCTTCATTTCACTTTTCGCAATTATCGTTATTATCAACGCATTCAACTTCATTGATGGAATTGACGGGCTTGCAGCGGGAATCGGCTTCATCGCCTGCGCGATATTCGGAATATGGTTTTATATGGCGCATGATATAGTAATGTCACTTCTCTCCTTTTCTCTTGCGGGTTCCTTGTTTGCATTTTTGCTTTTCAATTTTTACCCCGCACATATTTTCATGGGAGATTCAGGATCTACCATGATAGGACTGATGCTTTCCGTGCTCGCTATCAAAGCGATAGGAACTCCGAGCGCAGATGTAAGCGATACTATCATTGGAGAAATTCAACGGCCGATTTTTGTAATGGCTGTCCTCTCCTACCCTCTTATTGACACGCTGCGGATTTTTGTTTACCGGACCATTAAAGGTGTTTCTCCTTTCGAAGCCGACCGAAATCATATTCATCATGCGCTGCTTGATACAGGAATGAATCACAGAGGAGTTTCTTTTACGCTTTATGGCGCGAATCTGGTTATCATTGCTGTGGCGGTGATTTGCAGGGGAATGTCTGCAACTGCTTCGTTCATTTTTGTTTTTGCGGTTGCGATTGCACTTGCGCAACTTCCTTTTTTCTTCAAAAAGAAAAAAACTCAGTCGCTCAATGGAAATGGGCATGGGAAAGTGAGCGAAGAGGCGAAGAAAAAATTATTGCACGAAGAGGATTTCTAATCTACGAATTTACTAATTGGTACTAATGAAATACAAAACACCGCGTTTTTTGTCTTCTGTCTTCTGTCTTCTGTCTTCTGTCTTCTGTTTCTCTCAATCCAACCAAAATATTCCTTTATACAGGGAAAAAAATCTTCTGTATGAAAAACCGTTGAATAGCAAAGAATGTACTGTCCATACTTCCATCAAACCATTTAACAACACGAAGGAACTTGAAGCGATTAGTGATTCCATCAAACAAAGTATGGAACGGAAGGGGGATAAATTGCCATCAACTGTTTCTTCTGAAGGAAAAAAATTCCGTAATATCATTTCAGCAACAGGAATTTTTTCTGCTGAGTTTGGATACGAACAAGCAACTGCATTCCCAAGTAAATATCTTCTTGAAGGAGGATTGTCGTTGGAAGGAAGAATAAAAGACAAACTTTCCTTCAACACAACTTTTCTTGCCGGAAATTCTACCTTCCCTTCTTACACTGATGCGTTCATTAGTAATACGAATGTTGTTCCGGGGCTTGGTATTGCATATCCTTATCGCGTTCGAAGAAAAAGTACAAACCTTGGTTATATAGGATACAATTATCAATATTATTCGTGTTATCTTTCTTATTCTCCAAACAAAACTTTCAATTTTCAAATCGGCAAAGACAAACACTTTTTGGGAGATGGCTACCGCTCGCTTTTCCTGAGTGATGTTTCAAATTCTTATCCCTTTTTGAAAATTTCCACCACGATTTGGAAAATAAAATATGTGTGTTTGTATACAAGCATGAAAGATGTGACAAATCCATCCGGCTTTAAAAAAGATTTCCTGAATAAATACGGAACTTTTCATTACCTGAGTTGGAATGCTACCAAGAGAATCAATGTTGCTTTGTTTGAATCCATCATCTGGCAGGGAACGGATTCGAACAGAGTGAGAAATTATGATGTGAATTACCTGAACCCGATTATTTTTTACCGCCCGGTGGAATATTCTCTGGGCTCATCGGATAACGCTTTTCTGGGCTTTGCATTTAAAATTAAGATTGGCAAAAGACAGCGCCAGCAAATTTACGGGCAGATTATTCTTGATGAATTTTTACTGAGCGAAATAAAGGCGATGAACGGCTGGTGGGCAAATAAGCAGGGATTTCAGTTGGGCTTTAAGTATTTTGATTTGTTCACGCTGAAGAATTTATCATTTCAAACAGAAGGAAATGCTGTGCGACCTTATACTTATGCTCACGGAAGTGTTCAGCAGAATTACGCGAACTATAATCAGCCGCTGGCACATCCGCTGGGAGCGAACTTTGCCGAATCGGTTTCACTGCTGAACTACCGCTATAAAAAATTTGCCATTGAAGCGAAAGCGTTGTATGCGATTTACGGAAAAGATTCTGCCGGAATAAATTATGGCGGGAACATTTTTGAATCCTACACAACTCATCCGCAGAATTATGGCAATGAATTTTTTCAGGGATTGAAAACGAATTTGCTTTACACTCAACTTAAACTTTCTTATTATTTAATTCCTTCGGCTGATTTGATGGCTGAAGCTGGTGTGGCGGTGAGGCAGGAAAAAAATTCTGCGTCTTCTCTTAGTTCAAACTTTGTTTTCATCGGCATTAAGACGGGGATTATGAATAGGTATTATGATTTTTGATTTACCTCAGCAGTTACTTTTCCTTTTCCTTAAGCCCAAAACGAAAACCAATGCTTAATGTCAGCAATGGATTTGGTTCATCATCAAGCACCATGTATGCCATGCATAAATTTGCTTCGGGATAAATTCCGAGCCAGCCCTTTTTAATCCATGATTTAAACCCATAGCCGGTTTCGACAGCAAACCCTGTGCGGTGGATAATGTATTTGCCGTTGCCCATGAGAGAACCCCCTACATCTTCTTTAAACTGATCAAATGGCACTTCGTGATCGTGAGCAAAGCCAGCGCCTAAGTAATATCCTTTTGTCAAAAACAATCTGTACATAAAGGTGATGGCTCCGCTTTGTCTTTCAGGCGAACTGATATAAAGTTCTTTGGCGCGCACATCAAAGGCGCTTGCCTTGCCGAAAGATTTGAAAAAGAAACCTACAGCCGCATGTACTCCTCCGGTGCCGGCACCAGAATACATTCCACCGTCATAACCAATTTCGATATAACTTTTGTGCCTGTTATTGGTTTCCTGTCCGTGAACTGACAAACTCAAGCAACAAATACACAAAACTAAAACATACGCAAATGATTTCATAAAAGTTTTTTTTACAGAACGAGGAAAAATTCTGCTTAGTATGGAGCCAAAGATATTATTTTCTTTAGTTCAGTTTACCCATTTGGACACTTGTCATACTGGGTTTATGAACAAAATTCCCTATAATCATTTTACATTAGTTTGTATATTCGCCTTCGTTAAATTATTTTTGTGTTAAGTAAATCTTCTGCTTCTATTACTAATTCAGTTTCCACACCAAGCAAAGTTGCGGATTACGCAATGTTTCTCAAGTTGCGCTTATCTGGTCTTGTGGTTTTTTCAGCGGTGATTGGATTTTGTATCATCGCAAAGGGAAACATAGATTGGGTGAAAGTAGCATGGCTCACGCTTGCGGGATTTCTCGTAACAGGTTCCGCAAACGGTTTCAATCAAATTATTGAAAGAGGCTATGATAAAATAATGGAGCGTACCATGATGCGCCCGCTTCCGCAGGAAAGAATGAGCGTTTCGGAAGCAACTATTCTCGCTTCCGTTTTAGGAATCATTGGACTTATTATGCTTTGGTTTTTCCTGAACCCGCTCAGTTCACTTCTCAGCGCGTTATCCATCGCTCTTTATGTTCTCGCTTATACTCCTCTGAAAAGAAAAACCGCTTTTGCAGTTATGGTCGGTGCGTTTCCCGGTGCGTTTCCTCCATTACTCGGAGCCATTGCCGCTACAGAAAATTTCGGAAGTGTTCCGTATGCCGGATTAGTTCTCTTCGCCATACAATTTATGTGGCAGTTCCCGCACTTTTGGGCAATCGCCTGGGTGATGGATGATGATTATAAAAAAGCGGGCTTTCGTTTACTTCCTTCGGGAGAAAGAAATAAAGCAAGCGCGTTTCAGATTGTGGTTTATACACTTTTTCTTTTGCTCATGAGCATGGTTCCTGTTTTTTTCGGGATGACACACACCATCATTGCCCCGATTGTCATCCTTATTTGCGGACTGTTGTTTTTTTATCAGGCAGTGAAACTATATAAGGAATGTTCTGTGAAAGCGGCACGACAGGTGATGTTCGGTTCGTTTGCATATTTACCTTTTGTTCAACTTGCAATATTATTAGGATGAAAAAATATGGGACGCAAGACGAAGGACGAGGGTCGAGGAGAAACAACATGAATACAAAATGAAAGATAATCTTGAAAATGTAAGGTTCTATCAACTGTCATTGGAACTATGGGATGAGTTCTGGAACGATTCTGAAATTTTATTACAAGATGTCCGCGGAAAAGAAATTGCAAAACAACTCACTCGTTCTATTGGTTCAATCTCTGCAAATATCGAAGAAGGATATGGCAGAGGATTTGGAAAAAAATATCCACACTTTCTTAGGATTTCAAGAGGTTCAGCAAGAGAAAGTAAAGGGTGGTATATAAAATCAAAGTTCCTATTACCGAAAATAGAAATTGAAAATCGAACTAAGAAACTATATTCAATAATTGCAATGCTGGTAAAATCAATTAAAACACTTGAAGAAAAGGGACGAGGGACAAGAGCCGTGTGACGAGTGTGTTTTTTCACCCGTCCTTCGTCTCCCGACACCCGTCCCACAAAAAAAATATGACAATCACACAAGAAGAGAAAGACACCATTAAAAGTAAAGCCGCCAAGCCGATGCTCTGGCTCGCCATTGTCTCCATGTGCATGATATTTGGCGGACTTACCAGCGCATACGTTGTGAGAAGCGGAGATCCGGGATGGTTATCCTTTGAACTTCCAAAAATGTTTTATATAAGCACGGCTGTAATTATCGCCAGCAGTTTCACAATGCTCTTTGCATCTCAGTCAGCAAGTAAAGATAATTTTTCTGGAGTGAAGATTGGAATGGCGCTTACACTTATTTTGGGAATTACTTTTATCGGCTGCCAATTTATGGCGTATGATGCTTTAGTAAAGCAAGGAATTTTTATCGGAGGACCAACTAGCAATCCGTCCGGCTCTTTTCTGTATGTGATTTCGGGCGCCCATCTCGCTCACTTGTCAGGAGGAATCATTATGTTAATATATGTTTGTATTAAATCTTTCAAACAATTATATCATTCAAAAAAATTATTAGGTTTGCAACTGTGTTCAATATTTTGGCACTTTCTTGATTTGCTTTGGGTATATTTATTTTTGTTCTTGTACTTTACTCATTAACTCAAAACGTGAAACTTTAAATTGACTTTATGTCTTCACATGCAATAGAAAAACCGCAAGGATGGGGAGGAGGAACCTCACCGCTGGGAATCAGTACAGGAAAAATGTTCATGTGGTTCTTTCTTATTTCCGATGCACTCACTTTTTCAGGGCTTCTTGTTGCACTCGGATTTTTCCGCCACAAATTTGCCGATGTGTGGCCTGTATCAACAGAAGTTTTCACCCACTTCCCTTTCACGCACGCGCATCTTCCCCTTCTCTATGTAGGATGGATGACCTTCGACCTTATT